>JGI20166J26741_11507362_pt1 | contig 12641 bp, 8 predicted proteins | sample TergutCu122P5_FD_26741 | JGI IMG/M metagenome (IMG submission 26741) | reverse complement strand
GCGGTTCAAGGAAGGGCGAGAAGATGTGCAAGACGACCCAAGAAGTGGGCAGCCAAAAACGCAAAGGACAGATGCAAATGTGGACAGAGTACGAACCTTGTTGCACTCAGATCGAAGATTAGGTGTGAAAGTAATAGCAGAAGAATTGACTATGAATAGGGAAACAGTGCAATAGATTGAAAAGGAAGATTTGGGAATGAGAAAAATTTCCGCAAAAATGGTGCCTCGCATCTTGACACATGACCAGAAACACCGTTGGCTTCACATTTCATCTGATCTTTTACGCAATGCAGAGATGTTTGATAGGGTCATTACCGGTGATGAAACGTGGTGTTCTGAATACGACCTGGAAACAAAATGACAGAACATGCAGTGGAAAACACAGAATTCACCTGGGCCAAAAAAAGCACACATATCTCGGTCGCAGGTAAAGACCATGCTTGTGTGTTTCTTCAATCACAAGGGAGTAGTTCACTATGAATTCATTGCAAAAGGACTTACGGTAAATCAGCAGTGTTATTTGGTAGTGTTGACAAGGTTACGGGAATCTGTTTGGAGGAAAAGACCCAGACTCTGACCTGATAAGTGGATTCTCCACCATGACAATGCCCCTGCGTATAATGCATTAAGATTTCGTGAGTTTCTGGCTAAGAACTCCATTACAAAAATGGACCATCCACCTTATTCACTGGACTTAGCCCCCTGCAATTTTTGGCCGCTTTCCAAAATTAAAAAATGCCCTGAAGGGACAAAGATTTGCTGACCTTTGGGACATCCAACTCAACATGAAAACTTTACTGCGAGGTATTCCGGAAAACGATTTTCAAGACTGTTTCCGGCAGTGGCACCATTGTCTCATGAAGTGCATGGCTTCACAAGGAGAGTATTTCGAAGGCGACAGCAGCCGCTAGTGCACAGGTAAAAAAATTTTGCTTTCACAGGGCCATTCCGGGAATTAAATTGTCGCACCTCGTATTTGTGATGTGGTTAGGATTAAATGCCTCGGAAGTTGTACTGTGGCATAAGAGTTATCTGGTCAAGAAATCTGGGTCTGCTGTGTGAAAGAGTGTTTTGTTGTACAGACGAAAACTGTAATTATGTTATGATTTCTTATTTCAGACCATACTTCAGCAGTGAAGCTGGTGAACCGGGAATCTTTGTTGCGCGAGAAAGAAGCAAAAAAAGTTGCAGAAGCAACTAAAGCTGCAGAGAAGGAGCGTAAGAAGGCAGAGCAAGCAGCTATACTAGCTGAGCGTGATGCTCAGAGAAAAATCAAACCATGGGAAATGTTTCTGTCAGAAACAGACAAGTATTCAAAATTTGATGATAAGGTATGGAACTTTGTTTTAATGGGCATAACTTATAACCTCTGCAGCATACTTGTCATACCTGCTACTGTATTTACCTGAATCAAATGTTAACTGCCTTTTTAACATCAGACCATGCTAGCAATGGCCAACATGCAGCCCTTGAGGAAACTATTTATGGTCCTTGGTCACCTGAATAGTTGCAGTAATACAGTTTAACAAACATAATATAATAGGTCTACAAAACATATTATGGCAACTTTATTAGCAGAGAACATTTTTAGAAACTATAACTCATCAGTTTAAAGATAGCAACAGTAAACCAATATTTCTCTGTGTTTCATCAAGTTTAGCACAACCTATTATTTGTCATTCAACCATACTTTTAGTGTAACTTATTGTTTGCAAATAACAGCATTCTAGTGAATTCAGTCCCCACCCCCTTTCAATATAGTTATACCTTAGTGCAGCCCTCAGGCCAAATCCTTAAATTATGTGGCCCTTCTGTGGGTTCGAGTTGGCAAGCCCTGGTGTATAGCGTATCTCATATCTGATTTATACAGAGTCAGATTTGGATAAAGATTAAATTTTTATTACTTTAAGCTTTCACATTCAATAAATTTGCTAAATAGTCTGGCAATTTGCTACATCAAAGTTGAGGTAAGAACCAGCATATTACACCTGGTGTATGCCCATCATCAGGGTGAGTGGGGTGAGTGAACATTAGTCTGTAATACATATTAGTCACTTGTTTTGCTGTTTTGGCTTATTGGCACACTAGGTGACAGGAAGGTGGAGTCAGATTGAACATTCATCACTCCCACCTTAGATATGATATGCTGGCTGTTGCTGATCCTGGTGACTGATTCCCCATCTGTCAGACTCTGTCGACCATTGTCCCTCCTTCCCTGTTGAAATTGCTGGGGTGTAGGTGTAGGAGAACAAGATTTCAGAACCCCTTAATCAAGATTTGTACAGCTTTGTGAGGTTAAGTGACATCACAGGGTACAAGCTTCAGGGTGGATGGGTTAAACAGTGGCCAGTGGGGATTAATTTGTAAGGTTACGCAGGGGGTGTCAGAGCCAATATGACAGTGATAGCTTCTCAATCTCACTATGTCTTCCCATCACACAGTGCACTGCTCAGGAGACAGGGCAGTGTAGTCAGTGTTGTGACTTGCCTATAGTGTGGAAAATAAAGGGTTTGAATTTCATCACAAGTAAGAGATTTTTGTCATCTCCACTGCATCCAGATCAGCTGTGGAGCCACTTAGCCCCCTTGTATTTAGTGGGTACTGGGATTAAAGTAGTCAGGATGTGAAGTTGACCAGTCATGTCTATGTGGTGCCAAGGTTAGAAATGAGTGGAATAACCTGTATTGTCCATATATGTCTTCATGGCATGTACACGTACAGCTGTACCTTTAATCATTTCTTGCTAGTGTATATATTAAACAAAATTTTTGTATATTGTTATTGAAGTATCAATATGATACAGTATGTCACAGATGGATGCAAATTTGGGAAACTAGCATGTGGTTAATTGCCATTACAATGTCACTGCCTGTATAGCCCAGTTATGCTGTAATTTCTTTAGCTAAACATTGTAAATCAAGATTGAGACAGCCTGCCTATTAACCAGCTATGATTTACTGTGAACTATCTGTGTTCCCAAAACTTAAGACCATGGAATTCCAAAAATTTGGTCATGTGGAAACAATTTAAGACAATACAATAGAGCAGGTAGCTGGTGGTTATTCCAAAACTGAGTTCAAGAAGTGCTTCCATCACTGGCAGTAATAGTTCTCAGCTGTGTGCATTTGAGAAAGCATGCTTGACATGAAATTAACCTCACATTTCTGTGAATACAGTGTATCTTAGTTCGACATACTCAACCACTGAATCAAATGTGTGTATCAGTATTTATTTAAATTGACTTTTACAGTGTGTAGTGTAACAGATTTTTTTTTCCATGGTTTTGGAGGAGTGTATTGCCTCCATTTTAATCTTCAGATAATTGAATTCAGTCAGGCTCAAGATGGAGGCATACTTTGTTTTGAAACACCAGAACAAACCCATTGTACTGTATGGTGTAAAAATCTGGAAAACTGTCATTTCATCTGCAATTAATACTGAAAACTTATAAAATTAATTATTTTAAAATGTAATTTGAAGGCTCTGAATACCTAATCTTTGCCAGTTTGTAGTCTTCTTGATTATGACACCATGTAGTGTTATGGGAACCTGCTGCATGTAGAGTGGAATTTGGTGAAGCTGGGATGTGGGGGAGTTGTATGATGATTGGAGGGATTAGGCCACAGAAAGCAGTAGGGTTAACTCATAGCTGGGGTGAGGAAGGGGCATAATATCCAGTTTAGATGAGTGGGAATATGGAACAGTAAAGACTCTGATAAGATTGTCTATAAAGGAGGCCATGTATGATGAAAACAAGTTGGTAGGTTTGTTCGCAGAATTGTGAAAAGTGACTCTTAGTTTCATCATGTCTGTCTAACCATCCATCCGTCTGCATGGAATAAATAACTCAGCTCTCACTGGATGGATTTTAATGAAATTTCTTATTTGAGTGTCTTTTGAAAATCTCTCAAGAAAATTTGGGTTTTATTAAAATCAGTTTAGAATAATGGGTTCTTCACATGAAGACCAATATACATTTTTGATCGTATCTTGTACAGTTTTTCTTAGAATGAGACATGTTTCAGTCAGAAGTTGTAGAGAATATCAAAACACGCATATTTTGTTCAATGATTTTTCTTAAAAAACATTGTGCTCTTTCTGAGATAATGTGGAAAAATATGGTAGATTGGGGCAGGCCACAGATGACAGTATGGCACATGCACATTCCATGCTGGATACCTAAGGCAACAAACACACTCAGAATGTGTAATACTTACCGCTTTTCCACTGCAATAATGGTTGCACAAATGCGCCTCAATGTTACGTTATACGTACATTGCCTGTCTTACTTATTCTTTGTTCTCAGGTGTATCTCTATGCTCTATTTCATTTTTCATCACTTTTACTTTCTTTATGGAACAGTTGCTTTCCACTTTTTGTCTTCATAATAAAGAAGTTATCACTGTGATCTGGGATTATGTTATGGGATTTGATGCTGTGCAGTTAGATGGTTACTTGTGTTGTGGGGGAATCTGCCACCTCCAGAGGAAAGGATATGTACTTCTTCTACCCTGAATATGGAGGCAGCATATTTCTCTGTAGTGTCTACCAAACTATATAGTATTACATCCCAAAAGACTGTACTCTCTTAATAATGAGGACTTGGAAATGTTATTCAATGTTTATTTAGTAGTTCATGGCATTATTTTTATCTCAAATCACATTATGATGTTTTGTGTTTTTTTTAATTTTACTTTTATTTATAGGGTATTCCAACACATGACGCTGAAGGAAAGGAGTTGAGTAAGGGCCAAATAAAGAAATTGCAAAAACTACAGCAAAACCAGGAGAAGAAGTATAGTGAATAGCTGTCCACTGTCATTACTGGAGGAGATTTTGCTTACACATCAGGAATTTGTTGGTCTTGGTTATTTATGAAGAGGATGGAAATTGTTTCTGTATTTAAGAATGGTAACATATGATTTCTGTAATGTGTCTGAAATTTGTAAGAGGCTGGAGCATGTACATTGGTCTGAGCAAAGGTTTTCACGGACTGCAGTGGCTCTTGAGAACTCGATAACAGAAAGTCCCCAGTATTTGCCCTTATAAAGACCCAGTTTGTGGGCATCATTTTGCAAGGGACGTCACTGTTACGGTACATCAGATTCGTATTGTGAAGAAATGTGAGACATAATGTCAAACAAAGCATTTTTTTTTTTCAAGAATATATTACATGAAACAAAAAAAAACATTCTTTTGATGATGTGCATTATTCATGTTTGCATTCATTGCATTATATTTTGTAAAGGGTGAATACATCATACATTGGTGGTAAAATTCTTTGTATCATAAGCAGAGTTTAGTGCGAATAAATTTAAAACCTTCCAACATTGACTGTGGCATGGAGCTGAGCTAGCTTGGTCGATGTAGTGAGTGGGCTGTTGTCTAAATGATTGCCAGGAGAGAGAGGTTTTTCTCTTATCCACCATGCCCACACCAGTTCTGATGCACATCCTGCCTCCTGTTTAATGGATATTGGGGTCTTTTTCCTGGGATAAAGTGGCCAAAGCATTAAGCTGACCACCCACTGCATCTAGTGCTGCCGTTAAGGAGGTTTTTGCTACCTGTAGGTCTGCTGTCTTGTACATCTTCATGGCATGCTGTTTAATCTTGTACAGAAACAACTTTACCTTTTCACTGCTGTAGGAAGTTTCCCACACGTTTGAAACTCCTAGTTCATCAAATCATGTGAAACAAACAGACACTGAAAAGTAAGTGATATTCTGAGAACAAGAGTCTGATACATTTTGACAGAGAATGACATTAAATTGTTATTCAGGAAGTCCTAGAGCCAATATCCAGTCATCTTGTTTTTCATATGTAGTCAGAATTTAATGCTTAACTGACCCAGAGCTGTTGTTTAGAACATTTTGTCTGATTTTGCCCCTCTTTTTAATGCTGTAGAGTGAACTCATTCATAATGGTTTGTTGAGTCATTGTCAAAACAGTATTGCATCCTATTAATGTCTGCAGTTTTGGTATTTTAATTTGACTTGCACACTATCATGCACATTATATGTGTTCTCATTGTCATCATGATGCTTCCTAAAGAGTTAAAGTTGACATAATGGAAGCAAATACAGAAAGAGACAAGAGGTGATAGTAATATTTGGATGCTAGACATAAATGACTGTGATTTTGATACTACATATGCTGGTAGGCTGAACACAGAGTATGTACCTATAGCAAAGCAGACACTATATGATCATAAATGGAAGCATAGGCTACATTATATTAAATGCATGTAAGTGAATAGCCTTGATCATTCTGTCTTTTCCTTTGAATATTGTCTGCCCATATTGTAAACTGATAACCAGTGTGTTGCAAGTCAGTCAGGGGTGTTGTGTACGTGCTTCAAGTCCAAGTGGTAAAAGTTCTGGTATTTGCTGTGGTAGTCTTTATATACATGTACGTATAGAAAGAACTGATTCGTATGCTAGTCTAATAAATGCTTGCTGAGGAGTTAAGCTATGGCTTGCTGATTGCAGCGTGACTGGTGGTAAGGGAAAGAACGTAGTGAAAAACATGATATGTTGGCTGCGTAGTGTCAGTGCCTTATGTAATACAATTTTTTGAACGAAGTGTACAGTAAAATTTACCACATTGTCATTGTGTTAAGTGCACCCATTGAATGTGCATTTATAGCTACCTAAAAAATTGTTGATTTTAGTAGCATTCTCATTTAGTACACTGTATTTTGTACTGCAATACTGTGGACTTGCCAGAATTCCTGTTACATTATCATCCTCTCTCACACCTCCATTGGTCAAGGACAGAGCTTAGTTCCTCCATAATTATAGCAGTACATTAACCCTTACTTGCAGACACCCATTGATGATTCATAATATTCCAAACACAGACTAGCTGATAATCTAGAACATTGTCACCTGTTGAATTGGAATTTTTAGATTAGCCTTACATTTTAAAGTGTATGAATATGTACAAGAAACAGTGCAGTGTTTAGTATTTTGTTCTGGAGCAGTGATAGTTGTTGCTTATAAAAGTGATAGGAAAAATACTGACAAATAACTTACGGACTTCTCCGAGTTATTCTTTTCAGCTGTTTTCACTATTTCAGTATTGTTCATGAATCCAGCAGCTGTAAAATTCAAGCAGGATAAATTTTACTGTAAGTGGCATCAAGCAGAATCATACATTGTAACCCACAAGGACAGAGTCCTGTACAAAATTTATTGTTGTATATATGGTCTGCAACTTTTCTGCCAAATGTAAAAGTATATACAGGTTTTGTGCAGTTGATACTTTAAAAAAATACCTTAACAGAGTTGTATATTTTTAAAATATCTGTCACTACCAAAAATTTCTGGGTGCATGTATAGAAACATTAAGTTGTGTTTGCATTGCATAGGTTGTTAGAGCAGTGTCTGTACCTAGCCTCTGTTCTGTTCCAGCAGAAAGTTCTGCCTTATTGTCAGGAATATGACTAATATTCAGGATGTTTTTTGTAACATAAGGTTCTAGATTTAAAAGCATATATGTGGAAAAAATACAGATTCATGAAGGGCTCTTCTTTGTCACTTATTCCTTCAAGTGTTATTGCATTTACTTGATGCTACATTACCCCAGGTGATGAATAATCAGTATAACAGTTAATGTTGATACAGGAATCATGAGAGCTTTTGTTCCACCAAAATTCATTTTTGGTAGAGGAATCCTGTAGTGTTTGTTCCAATCTAATTCCACCACTGATTTTAGTTTGTATTACTTTTCCTTACAGTTGACTCTGGATGAGTGTGTTCGGTGCATGTTATTATCTTGTGCAATGATTAACTCTTGCAAATTCTGAGCATATGTATACAGTAACCGTATCTGTTCAGAATATCTTTGATGTTATGCAGTGTTGTTGAACAGTATTTTGTCGCCAGAAGCCTCTTGACAATTCAGAAAGATGTGTCCCAACAATGGACTAATTATATAATATGTAGATGTAACAAATCCAGTTGGTGATGAAGTTGAGTTTTGTGTGTGTGTGTGTGTGTGCGTGCATGCGCGTGCACTGCTAAATAAGAAGTTAGTGTCACCTGTAGAATTCTTTTAGAAAAAAAAGGTGAAATAGTGTGCTTACATTGAGCTAGCCAGTATGTATGGTGTGCTGGCTCATTGGTTGACAGCAGAGGGCATTTACATAACTTTTTAAGTGAATGCCATGTATTAATTTTAGTAGAAAGTAATTGTACTGCAAACAGAAGGCTGGTTAAGATGAAACTATTTAAATAATTTGCTTTCCTAATTAGTTGTGCTGTTTGCCTAACCAGAAGGGGGTTTATGTACAATGTTTGTCGCTGCAGTAAAGTCAGATGTCTTAACACACTAAAACTTGAAGTATTACCAGTTACCTTATACTGTACTTTAGAACTGTAGCAGTATGTAAAGAGTTTGTTTTTATATTGTCTTTATGTTTACAAATAGGATTTAAATTTTAAATGAAGATACTTAGGAACTGCCAATAATGTGTGTGTGTGTGTGTGTGTGTATATACACACAATTTTTCATTCAACTTCTGCCTAACTGAAAAGCATGTTGCTGTAGGTACATTGATACATCGTGGATTGTCCCAGTGTATCATCTTTTTAATGAGAATTGAAGACATTTTACTTTTAATTGACTGTGTATGAAAATGATGTTATGTTTGGGATTTTTGTTTCATTTTGTATCAGTGTCAAATGTAGCTTAGCTTGTATTGATAGTAATTTGTACTGTGTGCCTTTAATTTTTATGCTTATATAATTTATATGCATCTTATCCCCAAACAAACACATTCCCATTATTTAATGATTTGTCATTGTAGCTAGGTTATTACATCTCTGTGACAGTTATAATATAGGCCTACTGTATATCATACAGCTTTTGGGAGACCTAACCTCCTGGAGCCCTAAGGGCCTATCCAGGTCTGTAATGGGATAGCTTAAAAAAAAAGAGGGCTTACTATACCTTGTAGCAGCACTGTTGCAGCATACAGATTGGCATAATGTAGCCGGTGTTTCTGCCACCAAATTGCAGTACCAGTCACAAGGTGAAGCTAGTGCACAGCCATATTTTGAAATTGGCCTCTGAAATCATATAATCTCTTATAGGTTCTAGCTTTTATCCTACAGTAAAAATTTGAACACCACGGAAACAGAACTTAGTGTTCCGTATCGACATACTCCATTTCATTATGTCAGCATATTGTCGGCAGTGACAGCTTCATAATGCTGTTTAGTCTGTTAACACTGAATGCACCATAGTATTAGTGCTTCCCTGTTTCCAAAGATGTAATTTTGTAATATGTATATAATTTCCTCTCTTACAACAACAGCAACAACAATAATCACTCATTATCATTGAAATCAGTGAAATATACAAGTATAATTGAATGTTTGTAGAAGTGAAGCCAGCAGTCGTTACTGTATTACTACCTTCAAAGTTTAAGGTGTCTTCTTAGTCATCATATGTTGAAAATTTGAATCAAGAATGTAGTTTCGTTACACTGAGTAGTGCAACTGGCTGTATATGAGTGTCTCAGTTTAGTGCAAATAATGTGTCACTTCAAAGTATGAAAACTTGCAGTTATTCTTATCACGTGTCCCATGAATACGTGTGATTTCCTTTTGATGTTTTATAATTTAAAAAAAAAAAGTTTTAAGTAGCTTGGGTAGCTCATTTGAATTCAGAACCTCAGCTTGCACATAGGTTACATTTTCTCATTTACACCATATTTCAAGGTGTAGTGCTGCGTAATTCAGTCACAGTCTGTATAATGCATAAAAATGTAAAAGGCTAAAATACTACACTTTATTTTTCCTCTCCTATAATTTCCAAAATCTGATGGTGTAGTTGAAGTGTTAACACTATTATAGTTTTTACTTCTCAAGAACATGGCTTCACACAATCCAGAAAAATTTAGTTTTCTTTGATTAAAAAATACTCCTCTTTTCATAGTAAGTGTAATTTATGATTAAATATTCCTTGGCAGCTCATGTGAGACAAAATTTTAATGATAGGTTTATTTTTAATCACTTTTGTCAGTATAACATTAAATTATGTATGTGATGTTCATGTGATTTGGTGATATCAGATGTTTGCAACAGAATTTGTATGCCAGAAGGTTTGGTGGTATATAAATCTCAAGTGACACAAGTGCCAGGTACTCAGTCTCTGAAATTCTTATATGCGTGTATTTTAAACACTTTGTTTCTGCCTTTCGTGGACTGAGGTATAAAGATATTTTTGGTGCTGATTATGTACTTGTTTAATGACATGGTGTATAATTTCAATATGTTAACAGTGCAGTTTATTACATAATGTGATTTTGATACTGTCATATTGTACTTAATTTGAATGTTTGCTGTTGCTGTGTAATCTTACCACATGCTTCACACTTCTAGAGGCAAATTAATTATTCTGATTCTCTTACATGAAATTGTATTCCTATATCATCAGCTTTATACTTCAGTATAACAATATATTTTATGTGTTTGTTGATCAAAGCATGGCATTGGAATAATGTCCCATTACTTAGTATTTCTTCTAGCTTTCATCGCCTTTCAATGAAGATACTTTGGGCCTTCATTGCAAATTGCAGTCGTGGTTGTTTGAAAACACTGACTTTGGTAGATCTGAAGTTCTTCAGAGTGAGGTAACTTTAACTGCTTGTTATTCATATGTTTCTGTTGACATGTTTCTCAGTAGTGGACCATTGTGCCAAATTACCTTCATCATCTAGATAAACAGAAAGGGAGGTGTCACCATCAGATGGATGGAATATGATACTGGTGCAATAGTGCTAATGGAAAATAGAAATGTGCTGAGAGAAAGATGTCCCAGTGTTACTGTCTCCTGCACAAATCCCACAGGAACTGGCCTGGGGAACTTAGCAGATGAAGTGAAATACCATATTTACCTTAGCATGAGATGACCCCACTTCACAATCATCAATTTTCAGAAAAATATCTGTACAGAACACATTTAAGTTTTGGTACAATTTCAATATGACCACATTTTGCAGGTTAAAAAGAAAATGGTGTGTGAAGTAAGTCTTTAGATGTCTTTGGACATTGTTTATTCAACCACCAATTAGTTTGGATATGTATAACCTTTAACATGTGTCATCTGTGAATATTGTGCTTTGCATTTTCTTTGTTTTGCTGTTGGAGAAGTGGGGAACCAAACACCATCATATGATATGCAGTACTGTTACATGACCTGCCTCAGCTGTACTTTCATGCATGTAGGATTACCTGGCAGTGTCGATGCTGAAACAGTAAATTCCACTTCATGGTTTGGAATTTTATTCTAGCATGCTGCTTGTATATCTCGGCCATTATGAACTGCTGACACTGGGCATGTGACTACAATATGGTAGCATTTCAAGTCCATATACTTCCTGCAGATCTCAACAGCAGGTCTTGGGCTGTCTGGGATCATTGCTGCAATTTTTAGAGCCTTGTGTTGCGACACTCTAACTTTGCTGGCTTGCATGCATCATATAATTGCCATTTGTGCTTCCACCAACAGACCAGTTATTTTGGCACCTCTGTACAATTCACCATGTCACTTCCAACTGTTTTAGTTTAAAAGTGTGTTAACATTTCTGTCTGCATGATCATGGCAGTATGTGCTTCACTTCTTATCTGCTGAGGGGTGAATGTGCTTGAGTATGAAGCTGACCACTTCCTCTTCCTAATGTCACGGTCAAAATTCTTATAGTTTTGCCCCACATTTGCCTTCTTCTTGTCATAGTGATTAGGCAGAGGATTGTAGAAGCATATCACTGTGTATAATTTATTATTTTGATTGGGAAAAGAAAATTGCTTGGTACAGGACTTGTTGGCATTGATCAGTGTCAAAACATTTCTTGTAGCTCTTGTCTTATGCATATCAGAAAGATGATCAGATGCATTTTACAGTACAAATTTCAAGCCTGTATTAACAGATAACAAATGACACTGAAGGTGAGTTTCTGATTTGTGTTATTCTCTGTTTCTTGGCATACATTTTAAAAATCTTATTATGCTGCATTGCTTGATACTTGTGCAGTAAGCCTGTACTGAGCATCTTTTGGAATTAAACTGAAATATCATAATTAATTAGACCCCTACAGTCCCATTTCAAAAGGGACAGTGTGTAATTATGTGTGCGAATGTCAGTAGTGTATGTACACTGTCAGTAAAATTCTGGTACTCCGTCTGAAAGAATAGAAACTCATGAAACAAGATTACCATATTTCCCGTCCCGGCCCATAAGCCACACCGTGATTTTTTCGTTAGAAATTTTAGAAAAAATTAATGATGAATGCATTAGTAATTTATTGGAAGAAAACAGGATTGTTACATACCAAAATTAGCAACCATAATATAATTTATTCGTCATAGAAACCCAGAAAGACTTTAGAGTAGTCTCACTTTTAACTCGCTGCCAGGAATTTTTTACCCACTCGCAAACATTAGAAATCGAAGGCCGTTTCACTCTTCCTGTCAGTGTAATGTGATGAGTTGGTGTCTCAATCCACTTTGCCCATTCCCCATGCAGAAATCCCTTGAACGTCCAGAAGCTGTAATTGACTAGTTAATCCACCAGGAATTACTGCGAGATGCGTCTTCAGTTTAGTGGCAAGCCTTTTTGTTGATTCTGTTACATGT
>JGI20166J26741_11507251_pt1 | contig 12642 bp, 16 predicted proteins | sample TergutCu122P5_FD_26741 | JGI IMG/M metagenome (IMG submission 26741) | reverse complement strand
CTAATTTTGGCTGTACATTTGCTTACTGCAGTAAATTAACAGGAACTGCACCAACTCTATGGACTAGAACTACTGCAGGATTGAGTGGATCAATGTGTTTCACCAGCTGCACAAAACTTACTAATTATGCTTCAATTCCAGCAGGGTGGAAGTGATTTTAAGCAAACAAAACCCCTCGTACAAAGCGCGAGAGGTTTTGTTTAGAAGACAATTAATATTAGTTGACAAATCTGAAATTGCCTGATATAATAACTCGAGTTATAAAAATATACACGTATGGTATCAGTTTAAGATTGTGCCTCGCAGGAGGTGTTTTTAAATGTTAAAGACTATGCGGAAGTAAAACAGAGGAGGTAAATTTATTATGGCAGTAGTTCAAATGAAACAATTGCTTGAAGCAGGTGTACACTTTGGACACCAGACAAAAAGATGGGACCCTAAAATGGCTGAGTATATATATCAAGCCAGAAATGGAATCCATATTATTGATTTACAAAAGACATCAAAGAAACTCGATGAAGCATATGAGTTTATTAAAAAAGTATCTGAAGAAGGTCAGGATGTTCTTTTTGTAGGAACAAAGAAACAGGCGCAGGAATGTGTAAAAGAAGCTGCAGAAAAAAGCGGCATGTTCTATGTCGACCAGAGATGGCTGGGTGGAATGCTTACAAATTTTAAAACGATTAGAAAAAGAATAGATAGAATGAAAAAGATAAAGGCTATGGAAGAAGACGGAACATTTGATGTATTACCTAAAAAAGAAGTGGCAAAATATAAGAATGAATTGGAGAAACTGCAAAAAACTCTAGGAGGATTAAAAGATATGACAAAACTTCCGGGAGCTATGTTTGTAGTAGACCCGAAAAATGAAAGAATAGCAGTATTAGAAGCTAGGAAGCTGGGAATTCCATTAGTTGGACTTATAGACACAAACTGCAATCCATACAGTGTGGATTATCCAATACCAGGAAATGATGATGCAATACGTGCAGTTAAGCTTATTACTGATGTGATGGCTAATGCAATTATAGAAGGAAGACAGGGAGAAGCTCCAGATACAGAAGGCGGAGAACAGATGGCAGAAGTCGTACAGGAGCTTGCAGCAGAGGAAGTATTTGAAGCAGCAGCAGTTGAGATGGTAAAAGATATAGAAGAGGTTGCTGAAGAGCTTGAAGAAAATGTTGAGACAGAGGAAAATGCAGAGACAGAAAAAAAGAATGATGAAGAAGAAACAACAGAATAATGTAGGAATGTAGGAATTTAGGAATGTAGGGGTCGCATCATATGCGACCCGGCAAAGGAGAGATAATAAATGGTTACAGCAGAACAAGTTAAGGATTTACGTGAAAAAACAGGTGCAGGAATGATGGACTGCAAAAAAGTATTAACAGAAACAGATGGAGATATGGATAAAGCAGCTGAGCTGCTTAGGGAACGAGGAATAGCAAAAGCAGCTAAAAAATCAGATAGAATTGCTGCAGAAGGGCTGGTATATTGCTATGTATCTAATGATAGAAAGATAGGAGTTATACTGGAAGTAAATGCAGAAACAGACTTCGTTGCCAAAAATGATGAATTCAGAACATTTGTAGCAGATACAGCTGTTCAGATTGCAGAAAAAAATCCGGCAAATGTAGAAGAACTGGAGAATCAAATATCAATTAAAGATTCTTCAAAAACAGTAAAACAAATCTTGACAGAGAAAATAGCAACAATAGGAGAGAACATGACAATAAGAAGGTTTGAAAGATTCGAAAGCACTGGATTAGTGGAAAGCTATATTCATGGAGACGGCAAAATAGGTGTTTTAGTGGATTTTGAAAAAGGAAGTTCAGAACTTGCAAAAGATGTATGTATGCAAATAGCTGCTGCAAAGCCTGAATATATAGATAGGGCAGATGTTCCAGCAGATATTGTAGAGCATGAGATGGGAATATTAAAAGCGCAGGCAATGAATGAAGGTAAACCGGCTGAAATAGCAGAAAAAATGGTAATCGGCAGAATAGGAAAATTCTATGGAGAAATTTGCTTGCTGGAACAGGAATTTGTTAAAAACCCGGATGTAAAAGTTGGCAAATTAATAGAAGAACAAGGCGGCAGAATAGTAAGATTTGCAAGATATGAAAAAGGTGAAGGAATAGAAAAAAGAGAAGAAAATTTTGCCGAAGAAGTTGCCAAACAAATGGGACAGTAGAATGTAGTTTATTATAAAATACACATTTACGGTTGTGAATGTGTATTTTTGTGGTATAATAGTTATGATTTCATCAAAGGAAGGAGATATAATAAAAAATGATATGTCAGAATTGTGGAGAAAATGAGGCAAATGTAAGATATACTCAAATTATAAATGGAAATGCAAAAGAGATGGTGCTGTGCAGCAGATGTGCCGGAGATATGGGAATAGACCATATTGACTTAAATATGCCGATTGATTTATCAAGCTTTTTTGCAGATGTACTTGGGAGCGGATATGACCAGGAATTTATGCCGTCATTATATGAAACTCCAAAAGAATTGAAGTGTGATGTGTGCAGCATGACATATGATGAATTTGTAAAATTAGGGAAATTTGGCTGTGCCAACTGCTATACCGCTTTTGCAGATAGAATAGACCCTATTTTGAAAAGGATACACGGAAACAATATATATCTGGGAAGAAAATGCGATACATCAAATGCTGTAGGGGCAGGCTCATGTGTCGGTCCGGAGGGACACACCGGTCCCTCCCTACAACGGAAACGATACACAATCAATCATATCACAATTACAGCATGACTTAAAACAGGCAATAAGAGAAGAAAGATACGAAGATGCGGCAAAAATAAGGGATGAAATAAAAGGCTTAGGTGGTGATGTAAAATGAATTGGTACCTAGATTCCGGCAAAGATTCAGATGTGGTAATGAGCTTGCGTATAAGGCTGGCAAGAAATTTAAGCAGTATTCCATTTGTAAATCATTATTCTAAAAATGAATTTGAAGAAATTTTAAAATTTTCTGAGCAAACCATCAATAATCTGGGTTATGGACTGAAATTCATCAGATTAAAAGATTTGGATGATATTACCAAAATGACATTAGTAGAAAATCATTTGATAAGTCCGGATTTTGCGTTAAATCATGAAGAAATTGGTGCAATAGCAATAAATGATGACGAAAATATATGTATAATGATAAATGAAGAAGACCATTTCAGACTGCAGGTTTTTGGCTCCGGATTGGATATAGAGAGTTGCCTGGCCCTTGCATTTGAGATAGATAAAAAGATGCAGAAAAATTTAAGTTTTGCATATAATGATAAATATGGGTTCTTGACAGCTTGCCCTACAAACACTGGGACAGCATTAAGAACATCAGTCATGGTGCATCTTCCGGCACTTTCTGCGACCAACAATATAAAAAAAGTGCTGGAAGCTGTAAACAGCTTTGATATGAACATTAGAGGACTGTATGGAGAAGGAACAAAATCAAGCGGGAATATTTACCAAATTTCAAACAAGCAAACATTAGGTACATCAGAAGAAGAGACAGTAAAAAATTTGAAGATGATAACAGATAAAGTGATAGAACAGGAAAGATTGGCAAGAAAAATACTAACCAAAAACAGCATAGAACTGGAAGACAATCTCTATAGAGCATATGGCATTTTAACAAACTGCAAAAAAATAAGTTCAGAAGAATGTAATAAACTATTATCAGATATAAGACTGGGAACAGATTTAGGAATAATAAAAGAACTTACAGATTTAAAAGTAAACAAACTGGAAACATACACAAAACCGGCAAACCTGCAGAAATACTTGGGACAAACACTAGGCTCATTGGATAGGGACATCAAAAGGGCGGAGGTTATTAAACAGATTATAAATGAATAAGACAGGATTAATGTACGATGTATGATGTATGATGTACGATGAATATAGGGTCTAGCCTTCGAAGGCTTACTTAATATTCATCATACATTGTACATCGACCTGCAAAGCCTTGCTTCGCAGGCAGTACATTGTACATTAATTACATATAAGACATTTTAGGGAATAAAGATATTAATTATTCTAAGGAAGGAGATAAAATTAAGGTGGAGTATAAATTTACAAACAGTGGTGAAACAGCAATTAGAATTGCAGATGAAATTGCTATAGAGCTGGGACATAAATATGTCGGGACAGAACATCTGCTATATGGATTAATAAAGGAAGGAACTGGAATTGCGGAAAAAGTTCTGGAAAATCAGAATATAACAGCAGAGGCGGTGCTGGAAAGAATAGAAGAATTAGTAGGAAGAGGAGAGGGACCAATAAATGCTACATTAGGATTTACGCCAAGGACAAAGCGAGTTATTGAAAATGCATTTAAAGAAGCAAAAAAACTGGGTTCAGATTTTATAGGCACAGAACATATTTTGATTGGAATAATGAGAGAAGGGGACAGTATTGCAGTAAGAATAATGCTTGACTTAAATGTCAATCCGCAGAAACTATATAATGACATTATAAAAGTAGTTAACGAATACGAAGTAGGGGCGGATTCCATATCCGCCCGGAACAACGAAATTATCTTCTCCTGCAAGCTTTAATTCAACACCTACACTAAATCAATTTGGCTCAGATTTAACAAAAGAAGCCATGAATGGGAAATTAGATCCGGTTATAGGCAGAAAAAACGAAATAGAAAGAGTTATACAAATTTTATCCAGAAGAACAAAAAATAATCCATGCTTAATTGGAGAGCCGGGTGTTGGCAAAACAGCTGTTGTGGAGGGATTGGCACAAAAAATAACAGATGGGGATGTTCCTGAAACACTTAAAAATAAACGATTAGTAACAGTTGATATATCTGGTATGGTGGCTGGTGCTAAATATAGAGGAGATTTTGAAGAAAGAATAAAAAAATCATTAAAAGAAGTAAAGAAAGTAGGGGATGTAATTTTATTTATAGATGAAATTCACACAATAATTGGAGCCGGTTCTGCAGAAGGGGCAATAGATGCGGCAAATATTTTAAAGCCGCTTCTGGCAAGAGGCGAAGTGCAGGTAATTGGTGCTACAACTATGAATGAATACAGAAAATATATAGAAAAAGACAGTGCATTGGAAAGAAGATTTCAGCCCATAATTGTGAATGAGCCAAGCGAGGAAGATACAATAAATATACTTTATGGACTTCGTGATAAATATGAGGCACATCACAATGTGAAAATAACAGATGAAGCGATAAAAGCGGCAGTCAAGCTTTCTGCGAGATATATTAATGATAGATTTCTGCCGGATAAAGCAATAGATTTAATAGATGAGGCATCTTCAAAAGCAAAATTAAAGATATATACTGAGCCTGAAACTCTAAAAAAACTTGAAGAAGAAATTGATGTTTTACAAAAGGAAAAAGAAGAAGCAATTAAAGTTCAGGATTTTGAAAAAGCTGCAAAACTTAGAGATAAAGAGCATAAAGAGAAATTGGAATTAGAGAAGAAAAGAGAAGAATGGAAAGAGAAGAATAGCAAAAATGTAAAAGATATAACTGAAGAAGATATTGCAGAAGTTATAGCAAACTCTACCGGAATACCGGTAAGCAAGATAAGTCAGGACGAAAACAGCAGACTAAGGAATTTAGAAAAAACTTTACATGAAAGAGTAATAGGTCAGGAAGAAGCTGTAGCCAGTTGTGCAAAAGCAATTAAGAGAAGCAGGGTGGGATTGAAAGACCCAAATAGACCAATAGGTTCATTTATATTTTTAGGACCGACCGGAGTTGGAAAGACAGAACTTGCCAAAGCTCTGGCAGAGAGCCTGTTTGGGAATGACAATTCCATGATTAGGGTAGATATGTCAGAATACATGGAACAGTATTCAACATCTAAAATGATAGGTTCACCTCCTGGATATGTAGGATTTGACGAAGCAGGCGGACTGACAGAAAAAATAAGGAGGAAGCCATATGCAGTAATTTTATTTGATGAGATTGAGAAGGCACATCCGGATGTAATGAATATGCTGCTTCAAATACTGGAAGATGGAAGGCTTACAGATTCACATGGAAGAGTAGTGAATTTTAAGGATACAGTAATTATAATGACATCAAATGTAGGTGCAAGGCTGATTACAGAAAACAAGACGTTGGGGTTTTCTAGTGTGGGTGTCGCTCCGGAGGCTCTTGCCCCCGCGGCTATTGGGGGGATGTCACGAAGTGACAGGGGGGATTTGCTCCAGAGGCATTCATCTGAATATGAAAGGACGAAAAAAGAAGTTATTGCTGAACTTAAAAAACAATTCAGACCGGAATTTATAAATCGTGTTGATGAAATTATAGTGTTTCATAAACTCACAAACGCAGAAATAGAGCAGATAGCAGACATTATGACAGACAAAATTGCAAAGAGAATAAAAGAGCAGGGAATAGAACTTATAATAGATAAAACAGCTAAAGAGCTGATAATCAAAAACGGAACAGATGATAATTACGGAGCCAGACCTCTAAGACGTGCGCTTCAGACTTTGCTGGAAGATAAGCTCGCAGAAGAAATACTTGATGGAACATTAAAGCCGGGAGATTCAGCAAAAGTAGTTGCAAAGGGTGATAAATTAGAGTTGAAAATAAAGGCTCGGGACAAAAAAATAATTTATATTAATGAAATTGACAATTTTTTTTGTTACTGATAATATATACTAAGAAGAGAAATTTTGGAGAAATTAAATGATTTTTTACCCGAATTTATATCTGAATAATGTAAAAGAAATAAGCATAGAAATTCTGAGAAAGTATAATATAAAAGGATTAATATTAGATGTAGATAATACGCTTATAGATTTTGAACATAACATGCTAGAAGGGCTTCAAGGATGGTGCAGCAGCTTGAAAGAGCAGCGGCACAAAGATTTGTATGTTATCAAATACAAGCAATTTGGGAAAAGTAAAAAAAGTTGCTGAAATTTTAGATGTTCCATTTATAATTTTTGCAAAAAAACCGCTTAAATATGGATTTAAAAAAGCACAAAAATTATTATGGCTTAAATCTGAAGAAATTGCTGTTGTCCGGAGACCAGGTACTAACAGATATTCTTCGGAGGCAACAGAAGCGGAATGTTTACAATACTAACCAAACCATTAAATGAAAGAGACATTTTCGTAACTAGAGCGAAAAGACCGCTTGAGAACTTGATTATAAAGAGATATTTAAAAAATGTAGGAATGTAGGAATAAATTTTCGCTTTGCTAAAATTCTAAATTTAAAAGCTTTGTTTATATTTAAGAAATTTGACGTAGGAAAATTTCAACATTCATTCCTGAATTCTTAAATTCCTAAATTCTTAAATTCTTACATTCCTACATTAAAAGGAGATAAGATGTATTTTAATGATGTACATATACTATGGTATGTATTATTTGGCATAATAGCGACATTGATTGGGCAATTTATAGATTATGCCAGCAAATTATTTATGAAAGAAAAGAAGATATTTAGTAAATCAAATTTTAAAGAATATGCAAAAACAGCATTGCCGAATTACATATTAATTTTGGCGATGATTGTGTCTTACATAGCTCTAATATATAAATTCGGGCTATACAGTGATATAGCCAAAAATGTTGATTTAATAAAATATATGATGCTCATCCCAATGCTGCTTTGTGCATTTTATGTTGATTTAAAAAAGCAGATAATACCTAACAGGCTGAGTTTACTGATGTTCGAAGTCCGGATTGATATTTGTAGTATTAAATGGATTTTCAAATATAAATATTTCTATAAATATGCTCCTTGGAATGATTGCAGGAGGCGGCATATTCTTAGTTATTACTCTAATTGGCGGAATTATTGCAGGCAAAGAAGCCATGGGGCTGGGGGATGTAAAACTAATGGGGGCACTTGGATTATTCTTTGGGCTGAATTCCATTTTAGCAATATCAGTTATGGCATTTTTAATTGGAGCAGCAGGAAGTATAATATTTATGATAGCTAAATCTAAAAGAGCCAGTGAATATATACCTTTTGGACCATTTATAGTAATTGCTTCAGTTATAGCAATTTTTGTGCCGTTTGGCACACTGTTTAATATACTTATGACTATATTTTCTTTAGGAATGTACAAAAATAATGTAGGAATGTAAGGAATGTAGGAGGGGGATTCATGAACAATAGAATAGGATATTTAAGGGACGAATTGAGGAGACTTAATTTAGATGGAATGATAGTGTCTAATCCGGTTAATATCAGGTATTTGACAAATATAGACATAGGCGACGGACTGCTTCTTATAACCCGTAAAGAAAATATATACCTTACATATACTATGTTTATAGAGGATGTAAACAGTGTTCTTACAATTAATGATGAAGTAATTGTTATGGATTTCAGGGATATAACCAAAGAAGAATATGAAAATTTCTTTTTGTTTTGTGAAAATGTTGGATTTGAAGAGAAATATGTAACATATGAGAATTATCAAGATTTAAAGCAAAAATATAAAATTCACAACTTTGTTCAGACAGAAGGCTTAATAGAAAATCAGAGAGTAATAAAAGATGAGGAAGAAATTGAAAAAATTAAAAAAGCATGCGAGATTACAGACAGCTGCTTTAGTTATCTTTTGAGATACATCCGAAAAGGACTGACAGAAAAACAGATAGCATTAGAAATAGAAGTGTTTTTTAAAACACATGGTGCAGACAAAGCAGCATTTGATGCTATTGTAGCAGTGCGGAGAAAACAGCAGTAAGCCGCATCATGTACCGGGAGACCGAAAAGTAGATATGGCTGACCCGATATTAATTGATATGGGATGCAGATATAAAGGATACTGCTCAGATATGACGAGGACAATATTTATGGGATGTATTTTGGAAGAAATAAAGCCGATATATGACTTGGTTCATAAAAATCAAATAATAGCAAGTACAGAAATGAAGGAAAATGCTTCAATAAAAGCAATATACAAAGCGGTAGAAAATGATTTTGCATTTAATAAATTTGACTTTATACATTCTTTAGGACATGGAATAGGGCTCGAAATACATGAAGTGCCTCCTATGAATGCAAAGAATGAAGGATTATTAAAAGAAAATATGGTTGTTTCCAATGAACCGGGAATATATCTTCCTGGGAAGTATGGAATAAGAATAGAAGACACTGTACTTATTACAAAAAATGGAAGTATACAATTGACAAAATCTGAGAAAAATTATATCGTAATTTAATTTCCTGCCACCCAAGGCGGCAGGAAATTGGTACTTGATTTTAGCAATCGAATATAGTAGAATAGATGAAGTTAAAGGAGGCTAAAAAATGGCAGAAGTGTATATGGCAGGGGATCTAAGAAATGGCACAACATTTGAAATGGATAATTCAGTATATAAAGTAATCGAATTTCAACATGTCAAACCAGGTAAAGGAGCAGCATTTGTAAGGACAAAATTAAAAAATGTAATAAATGGTTCAGTGTTGGAAAAAACATTTAATCCGTCAGAAAAGCTGCAGGGAGCAGACATTGAGAAAAAAGACATGCAGTATTTATATAATGATGGAGATTTATATTATTTTATGGATAATAATACATATGACCAAATACCGCTTAATAAAGCTGATTTGGGAGATACATTAAATTATTTAAAAGAAAATATGAATGTAAAAATACTTTCATTTAAAGGAAATATATTTGCAATAGAACCGCCAATGTTTGTGGAATTAAAAGTTACATATACAGAGCCGGGATTTGCAGGTAATACAGCTGGTGCAGGTCAAACAAAGCCGGCAGAAACAGAAACAGGATATAATATAAATGTACCGCTTTTTGTAAACACAGGTGATATTATCAAAATTGATACAAGGACTGGCGAATACATGGAAAGACTTTAATAATGTACGAATGTAATAATGTAGGAATGAAGGAAAGAATTTTCGTTACACTCAAATTCTAAAATTTAAAGATTTAAAATTAAGAAATTTGACGCAGGAAAATTTCATCAACCATTCTTACATTCCTACATTCATAAATTCATACATTAAAAAGCTAAAATGGAATGCTAAAGTTATTATTATAAAACATCAATTGGGATGTAAAGGAAAGGAACTAGAGGTGTAATGACTAATATAAATGTAAAATTCAAGAAGATTTTGAAAAATATAGAGGAAAATGTTAAAGATAAAGAAGATTTGGAATATGTAAAAGTGCAAATTTTTGAATTGTATAATGTGTTATTGGAAGAGATAACAAGAATAGAAGAGCTTGCAGATGATAAGATATCCAATTTGGAAGAAGTAGAACTGCAATTGGAAGAAAGATTAGGTAGATTAGAACACGAACTGAAAGAAGTACAAAAAGATATATATGCATTAGATGAAGATAGTGAATTTGCTATAATATGCCCATATTGCAACAATGAATTTGTTTTGGATGGATATGAACTAAAAGATGAAGTGGCTTGCCCGGAATGCAGCAATATAATAGAATTGGACTGGGGAGAAGATGAAGATGACGGCTGTGATGAATGCGGAGGAGGATGTCACGGATGCTATCATGATGAGGATGATATGTAACTAGAAATAGTTCAAAGGATTGACGGCTATGCCGTCTTCTTTTATTGTGAGATGTAAGTGGGAACCGAGTAGTAGCACCGATTCGTGGGATTTCCATTTTCATCTTTATATGGATTATTTATAACTCCATAAACGTTTCTAGGACCAACTTTAGCAACAATTGTAATTCCTTTGGTTACAATCTGACCTACATATACTGGAATTTCAGGCGAGACATGGCAATACGAAGCTGACATATTGCCATTTTTTATAGTAACAGTATAACCGCCGGCACCGCTTAAATCCAACAAAAGTGACAATGCCGCTGAAAACAGCATATTCATTAGTTCCGCGGAGGTGCAGCTATATCAATGCCGGAATGAGATGTGGAACTGCCGAGCAGTTGGTGCAGTTCTAGGACCAAATTTGGATGTTATAGTAGTAAACCCGAGGAGTAGGCCAGAAAAAAGCAGAAGAATTTAAGTCAATTATAAAACCTGAGTAATCAGTATTAATACCGCCAATAAATACTGTATTGTCGAAAGACGAGAAAGTGGGTACAAATAGGCATAAACATGATATTAGAATAATTAGTGAAACAAGAAATAAAACCAGAAATGGCTTAGAAAAATTAGAATACAAATTAGGACCTCCAAAAGGGAATGTATATGAAATAAATTTTAATTTTTATCAATGAATTCGATGAAATCATTTATGTCTATCTTAATAGGTTACGTTTTCATCTGAGCTTTTTTCCTCTTTTAATAATTCTTCAGGAATTGGTTGTAACATTAACTCAATTGCTTCTTTCATGTTTTCTTTTATTTCTTCTATCGTATCTCCACTGGTAATAGCACCAGGTATTTCTATACACTGAGCCCAGTATTTTTTGACATTATGACCTTCTTCTAGTTCTTCTTTATTTTCGTGAATAGCAATAGTATAAGTTCTTTTCATAAAAACAACACCTCTTATCTTATTATACACGGTGAACAATGGATTATTCATGATTAACCTCCTATCATTATAACGTAGTCAATTGACGAAGTCAATTGTGTTTTTACAGGTGAGCGTTAAAAGCTTTGCTTATAACATAAATTCTACATAATGGATAACTAATTTTTGGGGAAATTATAAAATAGAAAAAAATTTAATGAACAGTGAAGAATGAATAGTGAATAGTGAAGAATACAAACTTGCTTCGCAAGTTTGGCAGGGGTACTAGGAATCGAACCTAGCTCTGGAGTTTTGGAGACTCTTATTCTACCAATGAACTATACCCCTATCTAATGTGCGACTATCGTCGCTAATTAATAATGAATAATTAATAATGAATAGTGAATAATTTCATCACTTTATAAAGTTTAACATATATTAAAGATATATGCAATAACAAAATTTAGGTTCTGAAATTATTGCAATTAGCATAAAACTATGATATATTTTTATCAATTAAATAACAATCTTCAAGGCAGGGGGAAGATCCCTACCGGTGGCAATAGCCCACAAACCGAAAGGTAGATTTGGTGAAATTCCAAAGCCGACAGTATAGTCTGGATGAGAGAAGATTTCAGTTAATGTAATAATGTAGGAATGTACGAATGTAAGAATGAAAGAAGGAATTTTCGCTACACTCAAATTCCAATAATTATACATTAGAGTAAGTTGTGCCTTGAGATTTAGTCAAGGTATTTTTTAATGAGAAAGAAGGTTTTAAAATGAACAGAAAAAAAATGAGTACTAGGGTAATGGTGACTGTGGCAATGCTTACAGCGGCAAGTTATATATTGGAGGCAACAATACATTTTCCAATATTTCCGTCAGTTCCATATATACAGTATTCTCCAAGTGAAATCCCAATAGCAATTGCAGCTATAGTGTTTGGACCATTTGCAGCACTTGTGTCAGCACTTGCGGTATCGCTTTTAGCAATGATAACAGTAGGCACAACAGGTATAATAGGAGCATTCATAAACTTTTTAGCTAAGGCATCATTTGCAGTAACAATTGCTCTTATTGTTAAATCAGAAAAAGTAAATAGAAAGTTTATAATTATACTTGTGTTGATAATGGTAGGATTTATTTTATGGATGACATATCCATTATTGTATCACTTTGGGGTGATTGGTAT
>JGI20166J26741_11507140_pt1 | contig 12643 bp, 11 predicted proteins | sample TergutCu122P5_FD_26741 | JGI IMG/M metagenome (IMG submission 26741) | reverse complement strand
TCCGGTAAAATTGGGGGATTTACAATCAATGGCGGCGGTTTAACAAATACGCCTTTTGGGACTGGCAATGAAGCATATATCATATTTCGTGACGATCCGCATAATGTTTTTGCAGGAATAGGGACAAACGTTTTACCTGCCACTTCTGGGATAACTGCAGCAGCAAGATTTGAAAATAAAGATACGTCAGGTTTTTTCGCAAGTACTAATATAGCGATGTATGCGGCTGCGTCCGGCGCTTCACGAAATTGGGGTTTATATTCCAACGCTCCGGTTATGGCAGATGGATTTATTGGTAAAAAATTTGGCAGTCTTGATTTTACGAATTCGACATGGTCAGCTACAGATTTTGCCAAATCAAATTTACTAATGATATACAACTCAGGCACAGCCAAGAGTGCATTACTGCCCGATAAGAACTTACTTGGAAGTATATTAGGGGTTACAATAGATAACGGATTTGCAGCGATGTACACATTCTTTTGTGTGCTTGGTTCTGTAACATTTACTAATCTTACCGGTAATAATATGAATGATGAAAGTGTACCATTGTCGGCAGGCGATGTATTAACAGTAATCGCTTATTGTTTCGGAACAGATTTCCGGTGGCTAAAAGTATCTCATTTTTATTAAGCAGTATGAAAACAATATACAACAATATCATTCCATTCAATGGCTTTGCGGCAATAAACCTGTTCGGGATATTATTCGTGAGAAACAATGTTATTCTAACCGAGAGAATAATCTACCACGAAACCATACATACGGAGCAGACGAAAGAACTGTTGTACATTGGCTTCTATGTTTGGTATCTGATAGAATGGATTGTAAAACTTGCTGTTTTCGGTAAGGACAGTTACCGCAATATCTCATTTGAGCGAGAGGCATACGCGAATATGGATAATGCAAAATATTTAGAAGAAAGAAAAAAGTATTCATTTTTAAAATACATAAAGCAATGAAAGTAAATTTTAACACCCCTTTTGTAAACTACAGAGGCGAAGCCATTATGGAAAATGGAAAAGAAAAATTAATCAAGGACGTTGTTGCGGCAACGCTGTTTGAAGGTCATTGGCAAATGCGTCTTCCTAATGTTCCGGCCGAAGAAAAGTTAAAGGCGTTCAATCTCAGCAATAAGATTTATGAATCTTCCGGCGTGATTGACATAACCGTCGAGGATGCTGTTATGATTAAAGATGCCGTATTGCCGGCGTTGAATCCCGGCGGATATGCACAGGTTGTCAAATTGGTTGAAAAATAGGATTATGGTACTTACAGAATCACAGATACAAGAAATATCGGCGAGGGTTCGCTCAATTATTCGCTCCGAATCGAAAAGCGTTGGCGATGTTCCTGAAGCCGAAACGCTCGACGGCGTATTATCGCTACCAGCCCTTCGCAGCAATGGAGGAATACCGGAAGTGGTAAGGGCTCCAATATCGCTTTTGTCAAAAGCGGCAGATGATGCTACCGAAGCAGCAAAGGTGTCGGCACAGGAAGCTGCAAACACGGCTAAACAAGCAGTAGTAGTTGTTAACAAAGCGATAGATGACGCCAATGATGCAACGAAATATGCACAAACAGCGGCTGAAACAGCCAATCATGCCGCTAATTCGGTAGGCGAAGCATTGGTTGAGTCTTTTGTTACACTTAACAATGCGATAGATGCTGCAAAAAATGCTACCGATGATGCGAAAGCAGCGGCGCAATCGTCTGTAAGAAAAATAACGGTAAAAGACAAAAAAGGGCAAACAATCGACACGCTCACACCCGGCGCTGGAGGTAATGTTGACTTGTCGATGACCGGCGGCGGTAGCGGAAGCGGTTTTTTTAATGTTACGCACGAGATACCATTATCGAGTGGCTTTTACGCCAAAGAAACAGCGATAGCCGCTTTGGCAGGCGCCGGAATAGATGACGCACAAAAGGCCGGAATGATTATTACATTTGAGGTTTCTGCCGGCAAATGGTTAGATTATCGCTTTGAAGGAACAAGCATTGTAAGTTTTCTGACACCTTCGGCGTGGAAACGTTACGGCGGCGGAGATGCAATCAAGAAAGTAACCGTTACAATCGGCACAAATACACAGGAACTCATACCGGACGAACTGGGGAATACGGCGCTTGACATTCCTAAGTTAAATGTGGACAAAACATTAACAGAAGGAGGAACCAATCCGGTTGAGGGCGGCGCTATTGCAAAAGCCATTTCCCAACTCGAATCTCAATTTGGAGTGCAAATCGTACTAAACACCATAGGCGAAGGAGATGACAAAGTCTATTCACTTTCATTGATTGACAAAAACGGCGAAGTCTTGAATACTACTGAAACATTTTCCGGAGGTGGCGGAAGCGGTTCCGCTGTCGGCACAAAGGTTATTCTTACCCGTATTACGGAAAATCCGACCATCAAGTTTGGCGATATTGTTAAGCTGAATTTCTTTTACGACCAGATAGACACGTCAAACAACAGTTCTACAGGTAACGCAGCTAAAGCAACTATCACCATTGTGTTCGGCGCTACGTCAAACACCTTTGTGATTGATGTTACTTCCGGCAGCACAACGACATTGGATGTCACAAAATATCTTGGCGTCGGTAACAATACCGTTCGCGTTCGGGTAGTAACCAACGACGAATCGCAGCAAGTTTCGTCAATTAGTTGGACTGTAAAAACTATTCAACTGACGCTTGCAAGTTCGTTCAATGTAGCAAGCCTAATCAATCAGGGAAATATAGTGTCTGTTCCTTTTTCTTTAACAGGAAGTGGCGACAAAACACTGCGTATGTTTCTCGACGGGGTTGACAAAGAGGACAGAACTATCAGCACATCGAGCGCAAACGGCTCATTTCAGATAAATACATACAACCTGACGCACGGTTCGCATTCCGTTCAACTGATAGCAGAATTAGAACAGGCAAACGGGTCAATAATCAGAAGCAACAGCATCTACTTTGATATTGCCGTTCGCGTGGCAGGCAATAACACGCCCATATTTGCATCAAGGTTTGATTATCCAAACGGAAATATCATTCCTGCAGGGCAGCGTCCATACCTTCCGACCAAACAATACGACGTCTATACGCTTGTTTATGCTGCTTACAATCCAAACGAAACGCCTACTCAGGTAAATGTATTTGAAAACGACAAGCTTGTTTCCTCAACATCAGTAGCATTTATCAGAACTGAATTATCAGTACGGGCAATGACTTCTGGAAATATTTCCTGCCGGATAGTATGCGGAACAGCGCAATATACTTATTCACTTGTTGTTGCCGAATCAGACCTTGCAGTTACAGAACCGACCGACAATATGACGCTCAAACTGTCGGCAATGGGACGAAGCAACAACGATATAAACCGCAATGAATGGAATTTTAACAGCATTAAAACCATTTTTGAAGGTTTTAAATGGGGTGGTGACGGTTGGATTGATAATGCACTTCGTCTTACTGATGACGCCCGAGCAACCGTTCAGTTTCAACCGCTTTTAACTCCGGCGCAAAATGCAACCGGGGCTATGTCGTTTATGATAAGATTTAAGGTCACCAACATAATGAATGAAGCGGCCGAAATTATCAAATGTATGGATGCCTCCGGCGCCGGATTCGTTATTACAACTCAGGAAGCCAAATTTGTGTCACGCGGAAACAGTACCGTAACAACCAAGTTTGCTGCCGGTGAAATATACAACATTGGAATTGTTGCCTATCCGAAAGTATCCGGTACGGCAACGGAAGATGAAAAACTGAACGATAATATGCTGTATCTGTACATCAACGGAATTTTGTCCGGCGGAGTGCAGCGCGGCGCATCCGACAGTATTTACCAGCAGACGCCTCAGTATATCACGATGGGTTCAAACAACTGTACACTCGATGTCTATTCAATGCGGGCATATTCCGTACAACTTACTGACAGTCAAATGTTGGATGCCTATATGATTGATTTGGGAGGAGCCGATGAATTGATAGCTAAATACAATGAAAATGACATCTTGGACGATAACGGACAAGTCAATATAGACTCGCTTACATTGCCGTATCTTATTGTTACCGGACAAGCTGACAATGGGGTGCCGATGATGATTCAGGCCGCTGTAAACAACAATAAAGACCCTAAGTACGATGTAGATGAGATTATGTTTATTCATCCTGACGACCAGTCTCGCAACTTTAAGTGTGTTGGCGGCTGTATTCGATTGCAGGGGACATCATCGTTGGCATATCCGACAAAGAACTACCGTATCTATTTTAAAAATGCTTCCAAAGTAGCCGGTGATTTTTATTTAGGTTGCGACCGCCATGGTGTCGGCGGTATCAAACAGGTAAAAGCGGTTTATTCACATCGAAATACAACTCCAGATGGAAAGATACCTGCACCGGTAGATTGTTTTTGCTTGAAAGCAGACTTTGCCGAATCGTCATCCTCGCACAATACCGGTTTGACGCGGGTAGTGCATAATGTAATGAAGGCAGCCAATGAATTGACGCCCGCACAGGCTCACGCAGCTGAAAGTTACAAATATGACGTGCGCACTTGTATCGATGGTTATCCGTGTTTGGTTTTCTACCGTAATACTGTTAATGAGCAGCCAACTTTTTTAGGAAAATACAATTTTAATAACGACAAATCGACAGAGGCAGTATTCGGATTTATCGACATACCCGGCTACCACGACCAATCGTGGATACAAAATAAGTTTGGCGGGAAAAATCCAACAGAGTGTTGGGAGTTCCTGAATAACGACTATCCGATGGGTTCGTTCCTTGACGATGATTTTACAAAAAAAGATGAAGATGGGAAACCGCACTGGATGAAAATGTTTGAGGCTCGTTTCCCTGACGATGCCAATCGCAATGCAGGATTTGCGGCAGGCGACCAACCCACTTATCTTAAGGCATTAGTGCAATGGGTAAAATCAACCAACACGGCTGAAGCCGGATTGACAACCACACAGGCAGAACAGCGCAAAACTAAATTCAAAACTGAGTTACAAAACTATTTTGATGTCAATTACCTTTGCGACTATTTTATGTTTACCGAAGTATTTGGATGCGTTGACCAGAGGGTTAAGAATATGATGCTCGGATTTTGGTATAAGCCTGAAGTGGACAAGGTACTTGGTTATATGATATTTTACGATGGAGATACAATTTTAGGAGTTAGAAACGACGGACGCTTAAAATACAATTGGGATTTAGACCAAAACACAACCGATCCGGAATTATCCACGCCGACAAATATTGTTTATGCTTATGCCGGTCACAACTCTGTACTGTGGAATAATTTGCGGGAATTATTTCCTAATGAATTGGCGGCAGCGTACTTGCGCATTCGGGAAAGGATGAGTAATGACTTTCTTTTCAATGTTTTTGATACTGAACAAAGCAGTCAATTTAACGAGCGAATATTTAATATGGATGCGTTGAATAAATATGTAACTCCTAAAACAAAAGGAGTGCAAGTCAATCAAAATGGAAATATTACGACGCTCCAGTATTCCTATCTGGAGGCAATGCAGGGAAGCCGGAAAGCGCACCGTCGCTGGTGGCTGACTAATCGGTTAAGCCTGTTTGATGCCAAATATATGTCCGGTCAGTACAAAAATACCGACTTGACATTCAAAGGAAACTCGGCAGCGGGAGCAACCATCCGGGCGTGGGCGGCTCGTGATTTCTATTTTGCATTTGTTCGGGAAAGCGCCGTCTTGGTTCAGACAGCCGTTGCAGCCGGCGCACAATGGAGTTATACCTACAATCAGGTAGCGAACGTGGGGACGATATTCCATTTCTTTGGAGGCGAATATGCAAGCAAAATAGATTTATCAGATTGGGGAGGTTTTACAGACCTGAGTATTCCGCGTCTTATGCGTTTGGAAGAATTGATATTAGGAAAAGCAGGGAAAACATACGGATTGTCTGAAATAGCTATTGGAGACAAATTGCCCATGCTTCGCAAGTTTGATGTAAGAAATTATAATATGTTGCCTTCGCTCGACCTGTCGAAATGCACTCGTTTGGAAGAAATACAAGCCGGAGGTTGTACGTCGCTTGCAACAATTAATTTTGCAGAAGGCTGTCCGTTAGCAATCTTGACATTGCCAAATGGTTTTCAAATGCTTACACTTCGTTCGCTTCCTAAACTAACTCGCTCCGGTATAACTATTGAAAACAGACAGGGTATAACAGGTCTATGGATAGAGAACTGTCCGCAACTTGATGGATTTGCCCTTATGAAAGAGTTGCTTTTTTTATCCGGCAATAAATTACATTATGTTCGTATTACCAGACTGAATTTGTCCGGCAACGGAAGCGATTTGCAGGCATGGTATGCTGCCGGTCTCGGAGGTATCGACGCGCAGGGTAATACGACAACCAAATGTAAAATAACCGGTACTTATATGCTGACAAAATATTTGGATGATGCAATTTATCTGCAATTAACCGATCGCTTTGATGAATTAAATATCCGGCAGCCGCAATACACGATGATAGAGTTCAACGATCTGGTTTCCGATGATAAAAACATAACGAATTTGGATAACAATACCGGATACAATTCGGGTACTGACTATAAACCGAGCGGACATATTTTAAAAATTATGAGTGGGAGGCATCGGGTTTTGGGTAAACAGACCGTTGAAGGAACAATGACTATTTGCCAATTGCATGATGAAAACAGCAATTATTACAGTGACGCTGCCGATATAACCAATGCAACGCCCGCCAAACTTGACAGCACTGAAGGCGATGTCTGGATGTACGAGCCGAAATACTGGTACAAAGGAATCAACGACTATCTGAAGAATAAAAAATACAGTTGTTTTTCGTCGAATCCGGAAATGCCGGATCGACCAAATGCAACTGTCTATTCATTTAATGACTTGCTGGCTCTCGGTAATGTACGCACAAGTTTTAAACTTGTTACCGGTAATCCGACAGTGACTTCCTCAACGGTTGCAGACGCCAATTATTCGATTTGTACAGTTGGAGTTGCAGGACGAAAAAAGGTAAGATTTCCGACCACGCTCGGAACGTCGTCGATTTGTTCCGTTTTCGCTGACGATGCTGGTAATATAATCAGCAATGTCAATGTTCCGACGCTCAACCACAAGTTTTCAGACGGTATGTATCTAATTGCCGATATTCCGCAGAATGCTACTCGTTTAAATTTCACCATATTGAAAACGGCAGAGTTTGATTGTGTTGTCCTGTCTGATTCCGATAAGATTGAGGACATGGAACCCGACTGGGTAGAACATCCGGCATGCTTGACCGGTGTTTTTGAAGCGACTGCAATCGGATCATCTTTGTATTCCGCTATTACAGGCGATACAAACGTAGCAAACTTTACGCAACCCGATTTCAGTCAATTTGCTAAAAACAGGAAATTGCAACTTATTGACTGGGAAATGCACAAGGATGTCGCCAATCTGTTTTTTGCTTATTACGGACGGCGCGACTCGCAGGCTCAGTGTGGATATGGACAATATAATTATAGCCGTATTATCGGAGGTACTTCCATTTTGGGGATGCAGGACACTTTAAATCCTGATAACAAGACTGAGTATTCATTTTATATTATTAAAAACGCATTTGGCGAAATTAGCTATTTCCAAATATCAAATAGCAACTGTCTTGGGTATGAAAATTTGTACGGAAATAAGTGCGAATGGATGGATAAAGTAAGCATTCCAAACGCGACAGTCGCTGAATATTATAAGTTTAATATTGTTATGCCGGACGGAACGACGCGCAAAGTGAAAGCAGGAACAACGAACGGATATATTACCGGCATCGTACATCAAAAATACATGGATATTATCTGCGCTTTTGTGACCACCGGCAGTGAAACGACTTATTATTGCGATGAATTTACAGTCAGCGCTTCTGCAGAGCGTAGGCTCTTTCGGTCTGGTGTAAGCTACGGCGCGCATGCGCCTTGTGGTGTATCGTACGCAATCGGCATCCACGATTCAATTGCCGTTCTTCAGACGGTTGGTTCCCGGCTCGCCTTCCGTGGCAAAATTGTAAAAGCAGCAAGCGTTGCAGCGTATAAAGCATTAAAAGCATTATGGTAAAATTTATAATCAAATGAGGTAAAAATATGAAAAGAGTAGAAGGAACAAAAGGCTTTTTGCCTATCGATTGCGTCAATCCTGTTAAAGACAAATGGCGTATTCGTTGGGATGAGCAGCAAGTCAAAGGGAGTAATTCGGTTACTTATATGGAGGAAGAATTTGACCATAAGCCGACCATAGATGAAGTAAAATCTGTTATCACCGGTTATTTTAATGAGCAGGTTAGTTCGGACATTGTGTCAACATTCAAATACAAAGGAAATGACGTTTGGCTGTCTCAGGAAAACCAGTTCAATTACAAGACTGCATACGACTTGGCTGTACAGTCAGGCGGCACCACTTTACCTGTAACATTCAAGTTTGGGACTGATAATAAACCTGTATATTACAAGTTTTCAACAATAAAAGACTTATCCGACTTTTATATTTCCGCTATGCAATATGTTCAAAAGTCTTTGGAGAAAGGATGGAAAAAGAAGGATGAATTTGATTTCGGTTTGTATGTATAATTGAAAAGAAATAATATTAAATTTTTAAAAATAAAAAAATGGAAGAATTAAAAAATGAAAAGTTTAATTGGTTGCAATGGTTACCTGCAATTATATCAGCGCTAATGGTCGGTTTAACAGCTTGGTTTACCTATAATCAGACAACACACGACAAAATGACTGATTTAAAAATAGAAACCATTAAAAAACAAGAAATGTACAAAATGAACGAAGATAATGAAAATGCTGCAAAAATAAATGGCGCTTTGTGGTTACTTCTGTCTAATTTGAATTGTGACAGGGTATATATCATTCAGCCACATCCACCAAGAGACCAACAGTATCTTTCTGTTTCATTCGAGGTGCGAAGACCCGGTGTGTCTTCATTAAAGGATATTTTTAAAAACATACCTATGCAGGATATTCCGGTTACTGTCGAAACTTTCGCGAAGACTGATTTTATTAATATTAAAGATATTGAAAACAGCAATGATATAGATATTGGCATAAAAGCTCGGTTTGCAATGAATGGTGAATATGAGGTAGCTGTCATTAAATTAGTTGATTCTCGTGGAGTATGGATAGGAAATTTAATCGCTGATAATGGCGAAGATAGACGTTTTCAAGACGAATCAATTATTAACATTATGCTTCAAGCCGCAAGAAAAGTGCAAATTTTGTTGCCCTCTTATAATCCGTAAAAATAGCAAAACAATATGAAAACAAGTGAAAAAGGAATCGAATTAATTGCAAAGCACGAAGGTTTGAGTTTGAAAGCCTACAAATGCCCTGCCGGAGTATGGACAATCGGATACGGTCATACCGGTGGTATAAAACCGAGCGATGTTATCACAAAAGAGCAAGCGGTTAAGTTTTTGAAAGAAGACGTTCGTGAGGCAGAAACAGCAGTAAACGTCAATTTGAAAAATCTGAATCAAAATCAATTTGATGCGCTGGTTTCTTTTGTTTTCAATATCGGCAGCGGAAATTTTTTACGGTCAACCTTGTTGAAAAAAGCAAAAGTAAACCCGAACGACAGAACCATTGCCGAAGAATTTCAAAAATGGGTGCACGCAGCCGGAAAAGTTTTGCCGGGATTAGTCAAACGTAGAAATGAAGAATCAGAGTTATATTTTTCTAAATAAATAAATTATAAAATTATGGTAAAGTTATTTTTTAAAAGGATTTGGAATGTTTGGATACTCGGCAAATATTTTGTTTTGAGTTCAAACTATATACACCAGTGGGATTGCGAATGGGCGGATAATATTAAGAATCCGATTTATGTTCACGAAAACGAGATAAATAAACTTGTGAGACGTGGATATAAAAAGGCAAGATGCTGTTTCAAATGAAAAAGAATATGTTGAAAAGAGCATTTTTAAGGAAATGCCCATTTACCTTAATAAGGTCAGCATTGATTTTAAGTTTTGCACTTATTTTCTTTACAAGCTGCAAAACACTTCCGCTTGTCTCGACGGAAACAAAGTCAGAAACAGAAAGTTCAGTCAGTAAAGATATTTTACTAAGTAGAGAACAAAAACTGTTGGAACGCTTAGACAGGCTTGAAAAAAGTATTATGAGCGAAAATGTAACGGTTACTACTGTTACAACCGAATATGATACTGAAAAGCCTATTAATCCGGATACAGGCAAACCACCGGTTAAATCAGAAACAAAAACGGATATAACAAAAAACAAGCAGGGAGAAACGATTACAAGCGATAAAAGTACGAAATCCGATGAAAATATCACGAGTTTGAAAGATAACAGTACTGTAGCGTCAAAAAATAATCAAGTTGAAAAGGTCAAGCAGGAATCGCCTAAAGACCCCTACCGATACCGATATATTTTTTATTCAATAGTTGCCGTAATAATAATTATGGGTATAGGCATATTTTTCGCCGTAAAAAATAAATGGTTCTCGTTTCTCGCAAAATTATTTTGATATTCTTTTCGCTTCATACGAATAAATTTAGTTAATACACGTTTCGACCGCCTTGTTCGTGCGAATCTGGCGGTTTTTATTTTTAACAAACATTTAACAATAATTATATAAATATATTTGTATATACAACAAATATGTTGTATCTTTGCATCATAATTAATAACAATTAAACACCGGCGGCAACGGGTAACAGCGGCAAAAAAACAATGAAGGCGATAATCGTTAAAACAAAAAAAGAAGCAATCGAAGTAGCTAAAAACACATTGCGTGATTTAACAAGCCAAAAGAGATTGCAAGGGCTAAGAATTAAGAACACAAGTTGTCAATGCGCATGCGGCGAAACGCAAGCTGTTCAAGTTGAAACTTATTACACAGAAATAGTTTACCCATATGGTCGTAAAACAAAAGTAATGAGACATGATTATAAAATAGTTGGAATATGTAAAAATTGTGGAGAATAATGGAAAGATTTGTAATAAAAAAATCACAGACCCACTCAAACTGGTGGGTCTGTACTAATACCGAAAATGGTATTGTCTGTATTTTTGAGAACGGAAAATTCAATGAGACGCAGCAATTTACCATTTTGGATGATATTAAACAGCCAGACGCCAATCAGTTGGCATTGGTTGTTAGAGAGATGGCGGATTGGTTATGTGAAAATCATTATAAAAAAGCAATGCTATGAACGACAGAGAAAGAATCGGTAATCGCATCCGAGAAATTAGGATGAAAAAAGGCTTAACAGCCGAACAGCTCGCACAGATGATCGGGCTAAGACAGCAGAGCATGTCCAGAATCGAAATTGGAAAGTTCTCTACCGGAATCGACATTCTTGGAAAAATTGCCGATGCCTTAAATTGTGAAATTGATTTTATTGAAAAACATCCTCATTCTTGACAAGTTTGATGCAAATGGCAAACTTTTGGCAAACCGGCAAAAATAAAAGAGTTAAGATTTGTTTCTTAACTCTTTTATTTTCAATCTGTGGTCCCACTTGGGCTTGAACCAAGGACTCCCTGATTATGAGTCAGGTGCTCTGACCAACTGAGCTATGGGACCTGCTTTCTCAAAAAGCGTTGCAAAATTACAATATTTTTTGGAGAATACAAAATTAATACACACATTTATTAAAAACCTTATTCTCTGCCAATATGGCTGCCAGCAACATGATTATTTTGAAATATTAAATATAATATGTCTTTTTGTCTTATTTTTTATGTGTTTTTGTAATGGAACAGATATTGCCCGTCTTAATAAAAACGCTTTCTTTGCCGGATGATGTTGATAAAGAGGCTATCAGCGCTTCGTATGAGCACGGTATTTTATCGGTCGAAATTCCAAGAAAATCTAAGCCGGTTTCCGAAGAGACAAAATCTATCTCTATTTCTTAACGGAAATTTTTTAAAGGATAGGAGGCTATCTCAAAAATACTTTTAAAGACAGCCTCCTTTTCTCTCTTTAATTATCAAATTATGATCTTCTCGGCTTCTTCCCCGATTGAAATTATTGCTCGAGAAAGTTGATCAAGCGCTTGTTTCAATACAGTTCTCGCGCATCCCACGTTTAAGCGCATGAATCCTGTACCTCCGGAACCGAACATTTCTCCGTCATTTAATGCCAGTTGGGCCTTATTGACAAACAAAGAAACCAATTCTGATTGTTGCAATCCCAACGCCCTGCAATCCAACCATATCAAATAAGATGCTTCAGGAATAATTGCTTTGATTTGAGTAATATTCTCTTTTAAGTATTTATCCACAAAAAGAATATTGTCTTCTACATACCTAAGCATTTGATACATCCAATTTGTTCCATGCTTATAAGCGGCCTCTGTGGCAATGTATGCAAAGATAGTCCCATCGCTCAATTCACTGGCATGAAGATATTTATAGAAATTGTTCCTGAGTTCTTGATTAGAAATGATCGAATAAGAACTAACAATTCCGGCAATATTAAAAGTCTTGCTCGGAGCCATAAACGTAATGCTATTGTCGGCTGCTTCTTGAGAAACCGTTGCGAGAGGAATATGTTTATGTCCAAAAATTCCCATATCTGCATGAATTTCATCCGAAACAACTAATATTTTTTTCTCTGCGCAAATATGGGCTAATTCCTGCAAA
>JGI20166J26741_11506807_pt1 | contig 12649 bp, 5 predicted proteins | sample TergutCu122P5_FD_26741 | JGI IMG/M metagenome (IMG submission 26741) | reverse complement strand
GAGGTTGTGGCTTCACTCTCTCAAGGTCGCACAGCTGCTTCGCAGTGCGGCTTGTTTACACACAAATCAGTCCCGGTCATATTTGAACCACCTTGTATATGCCAGAAAGATGGCAATGAAACAAAGGCCTACAGCGTGCCAACCAGAAGATTCACAAGATGGCTACACCCTGCATGTGCACAATCACATTACAATCACCACATTCAATGCTATAAATCAAATTTATATCTACTTATTCCACTAACCAAATCGTTACAAACTACATAGCAAGTGGAAATATACGTTTAAAGTTTGTATCGAAGCAAGTACATGTACGGTCCACTCTCACCACACTGCATCATGCTTCAAATAATTTAATTACCTGGTGTATATGTAACCTTATCCTGTGGATTCAGCGATGTGTTTTCTGTTGCATTACTGTCAGCTGGGAGTGGCACTGCAAACACTGATGATGATGCTGGCTGTGACGTTACAGCTGGACCACCAGACTCATCATCACTTGCTTCCTCCTGTAACAGAAAAAATCCAATGCCATCACAACTGCTATCATTTATAATATACCAACTTCCATTCATGTATGGAAGAAACAGTAACACACTATCAGTGTGCAAGATTTCAGGTTCTCACAGTGGTGCTGAATGAAGATTTAATTCTTCTAGAACATTATGCCATGTCAACTTGTAGTGATTGACACTTCACACAAGTGTGTGAGCCAACAAAGTAAAAATGCACGTAAAACTACAACTTCATTATTTTTCCTACATGTGGTCAACCTCAAGAAGAAGTAAAATTATACGATGTGTATTATTATACTCTCCTAGACTATGTAGTATTGAAACCAAAGGTACGTGCAGTTACTATGTTACCTCATTGCAGTTGTGCCAAAATATCTGTCCAATCTTTATTTGTCAATTTGTGGTATCCTGTTGCTGTATTCTGTATCATTCTAAATGATGATCACAGTACTGTACAGTGGTTACTGCTGTTTGCATATGGTTAATCCTGTCAAACTGAGACATGTTTCTTTATTCCACACAATGGGTCAAAACTGTTAACTACTCAAGCAGTCCACAACTGGACTGCTTGACCCTGTAAGTGAAGTCATTACAACCATTCAAAATGGTCAATAACTATTTACCACGTAACATTCACATCCCAGAATACTTGAATCTTCATCCATTTGTATTCTTGTAAGACTGTTGTTAATGCTGAAGATAATAACAGGTGACATTATGATAATCTGGGATTGTCTGGGGCCATTCCTGGTGTTGTCTAGCTCCCAGATAATGAGCTTTGAACCTATTATTATTATTATTACTTCTACTACTACTACTACTACTATACTTAAATTACTTACGTACTGCACCTACACATAATGGCCCCAACACAGGATATTTTGCATGAACATGTTGTACTAACATTATGCCTAAAGCTGAAAATACTTTTCCTTCTACCATGTTACATTGGTGCGTGTTTCACTGTGTTCACAGCTAATCAAGAGCCAACAAAGTAAAAATGCACTGTAAAACTACAACTTCATTATTTTTCCTGCATGTTCTGATTCAGAGTGTGGTCAACCTCAAGAAGAAGTAAAATTATACGATGTGTATTATTATACTGTCCTTGACTATTTAGTATTGAAACCAAAGGTACGTGCAGTTACTATGTTACCTCATTGCAGTTGTGCCAAAATATCTGTCAAATCTTTATTTGTCAATTTGTGGTATCCTGTTGCTGTATTCTGTATCATTCTAAATGATGATCACAGTACTGTACAGTGGTTACTCCTGTTTGCATATGGTTAATCCTGTCAAACTGAGACGTGTTTCTTTACTCCACACAATGAGTTATACAAAACTGCTATTAACATATTCCGAAAAACTCTTCCTTACTCTCACTACTGACAGGTAATACCGAACAACTGAAAGCTACATCTGTCATATGCCAGTGACAGAAAACATTGAACAAAATTAGGGATCAGCGGGGAATTAGGGAACTGTGAAGAAACCTAACACTGATATATCTACATCATATGTCCCATATGGTAAGAATAAGAACTGAAAATACCTCAGCTGGTAATTGGTTATTACTGTGTCTATGTAAGACCCAAAGCTGTCATAATGAACAAATTAGTAATGTTTCAGAGACCTCCTCTGTCACTGTAATTGGGGTTTATTAGGTGTGCTTGTCTGTGTTTGCACATGCACATGCAAGGTAAAGTTGTCCCTGCACATTCCATGAAGGCATACAGGGAGAATGGAGGTTGAGAACCACTCATTCTTAACCTCAGTACTAGATGGATGTTGAATGGTCAGCCACATACCATGGCTGCTCTACCCCCCCGGGAAACAGCCCCCCCATCATCCACCAAACAGGACGCTAGGTGGGCCCCCAGAGCTGGTCTGTATATTTTTAAGAAGAGAAAATCTCTATTCAAAACCTGGATTGTGCAGGCCTTAGTCTAGTCACTATTCCAACTACAGCATCCTGATTCAAGCTCAATCAATCCACTGAATCTGTTTTCCTCACTGGCTCTGCAGTTAAACAGAATGTGAAATCATGTTCAGCAGTCACCCCTCCAACCCTCACAGACCATGCACTGGATCCAGCTATAATAACCACAATGAATAAAGATGTTAACTCTTCCCACATAGCTAATCCCAAATCAATTACAAACAGTGTTATTTCCTACCTCAGTTAGTGACAGAGGCAAAACATGAAACATGTCATATAGTAACACAATCAAAACCAACAAGACATACACATGCAATGACAAATGAAAAGCAACGAAGAACCTCTGAGAAAGCATTGACACACACCTACCAGCTAAAAAGAAGGCAATGCCACAGCTACAACAACAAACAGTACACAGACTGGAAGATTTTTTAAAGGATCAGAATTACAACATTCTGACCAAAGCAACAAAGCAAAATATGACCAGACTGAAAAAGAGATCAGCAACTGCTGAAGTGATGACCAAAGGCTTTAATTCCAAGTGATACAGGACAATCAAAACTATGTGAAAAACCAAAGATACACAAACATATCAATATGACAACTGTAGGTGCATTTCACACACCAACATACAGGTTCGGCAAAGCATTTAACAGAATCACTGGCAACATTAATAGCACACATGTAACATCATACCAAACCGTCCACCGACTTTGTACAGAAGCAACAAATTATCACTTGTAGGATACAGATTTGTGTTCAGGGTTGACATGGTGTCCTTTGTAACTACAGTCCCACCAAATAGCTTATGGCTATTGGAAAAACAGTCCAAAACAGGTGTGCAAGACCTACTCCATGTTAACACACGCTTACTTTCATGGCAAGAGAGAAAGTGTAGTTATGGGATAACTGCTTTCCCCAGCTGTAGCCAGCTACTACACAGAACAGTGTCAATGACTGACACCGAACAAGGCCACCATAAACCAACACATTTTTACAGACATAATAGAATCAATATACTGCTACAGATACATGGATCACAACTGTTTGGGTACACTGAGTAGAAGAATTACAATAGTTTTTATAACTTCTGAACAGCATTTACACAGTCACTGTGAGCTGAGACAGTGTTGACAGTACACAGGCTACAAACTGAACGATCTGCGGTTTGAATCCTGGCACAGAAAAATATTTTTCTCCTCTAAAAAACATTCAGATTTGCTCTGGGACCATCCCAGCCTCCTACACAATGCATAATTCTCTCCTGGTAATAATGCACCCAGGGCATAAAGTTTACCACTCACATCATTCTAGTGCCAAGGCAAAAGAATGAGTGGAGCTATACCTCCATTCCTCCTACACTCCTTCATGGTGTGGACAGGAGAAACACATCAACACAGCTGCAAAGCACAGTACTGAAATGGGTGATTTAATGTTTCAGGATATTGAGGTAGTAGCCAGAGCATCAGGCTATATGGACAGACTGGTTAAAGAAGCAACACAATACACACATCCTAAAATCTCCAGTACAGAATGGTTCGAACTGAGTTCAGCATGGAGCCCCACACACCCAGAACTCCATGGGACGTGAACAAAGAAAATGAAGAGCCCCACAGAGATCACAGGGAACAGTGAGTTGGAATCTAATCAATAAATGAGGAATTGTTACCCATGTTCAATTGCAGGGATCACACAAGAACTAGGAGAGGTCACCACCCAACTTGACTCTGCTGACTGGTTAACAAAGGAGATGGTGAGAAGACCAAGTGAACAGACAAATTGGGACATCACCACCATCATCATCGACACTATGACTCTTATGGAGTCCTAGCCTCATCAAATTGGATGTGTGTGTGTGTGTGTGTCTTTTAATGGTGGTTAACTCACCTCCTCGACCATGATGACAGCAATGGAGGTCTCTGAAATGCTAATTTATGAGCTGGCTAAGAAACAGTCAACAACCCAAGAGCATTTTAGTATATTACTATGTCTGTACATCATTATATCAGTGAAATTCCTACATCCTCTTTTCCATATATTCACATATACAAATTCTACTTACACTTTCCTGTTTCAGGTAATAAAAACCTTCTAGTAATTAAATACAGAATAATCATGTATGTTAGAACCTTTAACAATACCTGAAATTAGAATGGTGTTCAAGACATTTGTAGGAATCCAAGAAAAGAGGAGGCAGGTGGGTGGGCCTCACGTGAAATTAAGAATGGAAGTGTTTGACAGCTTTGGTATCTGAGGTCCAACATAACAGGCACCTCTTCTACAATGCAACTAACCCCTGCACAACAAGCACACTTCATATCACACCATGCTGTCTTTACACAGCATCCACAAGCGCAATGTACTAACTGTGTCTGCAAGTTCTACAGCAAAGCACACAATGTCACTCAGCAAAATAAATTGTGCTGTACTCTCAATTATCTGCCACAATGGTGGGGAGGGGGTTGCACAGATAATCGAGAAGCATGAATAATCCAAAACACATACTTTACTACACTATAAACGAAATAAAACTGTAATTTATTTATTTATATACATCATACACAGCTTACGAGCAGACGATTATTGCTTATATAAATAATCCATGATTGTTATTTGTATTGAGAATTTTGTTTGAGGACTTGGCACTAAATCATGTTATTTCCCACCTTCATCATCAGTCATTAACAACTTGCAGCCACGCATGGAGCATCCCCACACAGTTAATCAAGGGTACATGGAAGTTATAATTTAATGATTTTAAAAAATGTCAAATGAATTTAACAAATACATTTTATGAATATATGGTGTTAAAAACTATGCCATAATAGATAATTTTTGCTTCTCTACAGTGGTAAGTTCTCTTCTGATACCTTCAATGTATTTGTACTTTATTTTCAACACACAGGAGTTGTTATCCTGAACATGTGTTTATTAAATTGTGTTTTGTAACAGTCACAACAGCAACATTATCCTACATCTTACTCAAGTTTTGTCTACAACATATGCACCAAAATCACCAAAATTCTTTACTCAGCAGAAAGGCTCTCTGTTTCAATTACCAAAATACTTCATAAAGGGATCCCTTAATCCCTATCAAAAGTGTATCTATAAGATTCCTCCACACAAAATGCCACCACCCCACCAACTCCCCCCCACCATGTGGGAGTTCCTACAGTTCCTATGTGGGATAGTCCTACTACAATGTTACCTGTTCAGGCAGTGTTTCTAACATATCACTAGCGCAGATGCCTGTTATTTGCTGCAAGTACAATAGTAAATATTAAGTTACTGCACGTCTTAAAATAAATTTAAAATGACATATATGAGAGAATGAATCTAAAAACAAGCAGATGTGACGATTTCACACCCTTTAGTACAAACAAATTAAATGCACCACAGTGAACTAAACATGGTGGCAGCAGAAATCGTCTGGATATGCAGTGATTACACACATGCACATGTGAAGCTACCAGACTGTCAGCAACCTTCAAACAAAGCTTAGCAGAAACATATGACAAGAAATGGATGCTCTAAATATATGCAGTGAAGTGACAGGTTTTGCTTACCCCTTCTGCCACTAATTACACTGTGTCTGGAGTAACAATCTCATGATTAATATGTATTCATTAAGTATATTTAAAGTGTTACACTTATTCATTTCAAGGATACATACCTTTTCTTCCCCCAGCATTAGTTTCAATGAAATATCCTTTCAGTTCAAGAATCAGTGCATCTTTACCTAATGTCCAACATCATAAAGGGCAGTAATCATGGTCAATTGTCCTTGGCACTACATAAGAATCTGAAGGAACAAGTTTCAGCAATGCCAAGTACAACAGGCCACTGAAGGGATGCATACTCCACATTAATAAAAGACCACACATGCGCATATATTTCAACAGCACACAAACAACAAAGATAGAAGTACAGAAGTATTCTCACAATACCTGGAAATGAAGATGGCAGCAACTCACCACGTGCTGGAACTTGGCCCCCAGAATTGTCTATATCTAAGTTGCAGACAGGACTAGGAAGGTGGGTGTGAAACACAGAACAGGTATTCAAAAAATATATAAAAACTGTGGGTGAGGGGGGGTTCACAAACTGAAAACTTGTATGATCTTAAACAGCATACAAAATATAGCATCTGTCAATATCCGTGTAAATTAATAATGCATACGTTTCTAGTGGCTCAAGTAGATGCTGCCAATAAAAATAAATGTTTCTTCTACAATAATATTTCAAAACTTCTACAACGATATTTCAAAATTTCTACAGTGTGACAAATGAGAACTATGTAGCGCAACACCTCACTGCTCCATATTATGAGCACCTCTTTAGCACTATTTGTGTGATAAAATTACTGGTTAAAAATTAGAAAATTTTATTTCAGCTTTAAGCTGAAATGAAACTTTCTAATTTTTAATTACAGTATTTTTATCACATAAATAGTGCTATCACAAGGGAAAACTAAACTGTTAAACTTCCTACAATTCTGTTTCACTGTTGATTTAATGATGCTGTAACTACACATACTATGTACCATCTTGTGTCAAAAATGATAGTGACAATTACTAGTGAATTAGAGGCAAATGGGAGAAAATATGACCCATTTCAAGGACTATCCTTTAATCTACTGCAGAGCTTGAGTAAATCCACAACAAATCTCAATAACCCGTCTCAGCTCCTCAGTCAGGTCACACGTTTTAATCTCAGGCAATGTAAGTGTTCTAAGCAGCACAGGTGGAATTGTATAAATAAATGGGCACAATAAATTTTTTTTTGTATTATTTAACCAAATTTTGACATTACAGATGTTAATGTGTACAGACGCGACACTGAAACTTTGTGCGCTTTTTGTTTGTATTGGGTCCACTATGCCAAATGTGCTCTATTATTCAGTAATTATTGCAAATTGTGAAATATGTTCCCCTTTCAACAACCACACTTAATTTCAGTGCTCCAACCATACTTTTAAACTGTGTGATCGTTTATCAAAATGTTGTAACTTAAACACAACCTACCACATCCTGGGTACACAGCAGACTACCCATTTGTGTTTAGTTTATAAACCTGCACTTTTCCAAATCATCCCCTGTCAAATTTTCTCACTGTTTCCAATTGGCTAACTGCTAAATTTCACTACTCCCTAATAGGTCCAAAAGTCAAAATTTTAAACACATTATCTCCATTGGCTGCTAATTACTCAATCCTCTTTCCTGTGACGTAATTCGCATGACCCCCTATACATGTCTTACTGGGTTTTCTTAATGTGCAAGTGTGACTAACATGATATCCGCCCTGGCAAGATTTAAGATGTCCAGAAGCTGTCAAAGTATACAATTTCAATTGTTCATGAAAGTTCCCTAACTATTAGTTTTGATACTGACAAACGGTGAACCTCCTAGCTCATTATACCTGACCTGAACTCTCTCTCTCTCTCTCTCTGCCCCCTCTAAGCTGCTATACAGACTCATTACAACTTCCTTTCCACCCTAAACTAAACTACTAATTTGAAACAAATCTGTTCTATCTGCCAAATGTATAATTTTGACAGCTAATAAAGGAATTAAACCACAAGTAATGGTTATACTTCAAACAGCAAGCCCACTACAAAGGATCTAACATGAAAAATTATTTAGCACAATGTTTAATAGCTAGCACATATTATTATATCTAAATTAAGATCTTCAAAATGCTGTAGAAGTGCCGCATGAGGTTCACACAGCAACACTTCTAACCTGAAGAGGGAGACAGCAAATTCCTCTTATACATGGGCATCTAGCTACCAAACTAAATATCACTGTCACATACCAAAATAATTTAATGGGGTTGAACTTCATCAGCATGAAGCATTCCATATCATATCACATCACATTCTAGTGCTGGCTTTAAATTCAACATTTGCCTGTGGTGACTGAACAATCAACTGGCAACATGTATATACAGACTAATATTTTCACCTACATAAAGCTCCAAATGTGCCAAATTTATAGCTTAAATCTCTGAACATAACTGTCTTCTCCATGACAGGAAATGAAAAAACATGAAATTAAATTTGTTGGAAATATTGCAAAATGAAGAGGAATGTAGGACAGGACAAAAAACTAACAATGTATGCGCACCTTTGCTGTAGCCCGGGGTTGAGATGTTACCACTGCTCCATCAGCCCCTGATGCAGGGTTCCTCTATGAACAGATCAATAATGATAGCAAAACTCAACTCTGTCCCAAAATAACACAAATAAACTAGAAAAAAGACTAATAAAACAAAATTAAACATATGTATTTGTAACCAAGAAATAACACAAAATTAAACTACTGCATTTGCCAAAAAGACACATAACACTCTAGAAACACCTAAGGAGGAGCATTTGGGTTACAAACACAAAAAATGAACTAAAAAAGCAAAATAAAATGGATTACACCTGTACAAAAATGATTTCTATTATGGACCTAGTACATTAGAGTTGTGTTGTATGCACACCTTAATCTGTACTGGCATTTATTCACTTCACTAAAATCTGTGAAACATTTCTTCTGATTTCCCAGAAGACAAGTTAGTACTTTCAAATTTGTTTTAAGTATACATATGCACCATCAACAGAACAGATTAAATGAATGCCCACAACACTGAACACCCACCATTTTATGTGAATCTCACCAGAATTCAGAAAACATTTGCACTGACCTGGTGAACTAAAAGTAAAATAATGAACTATCAATTCAGAGCATTTTGAGTTTCATCCAGGCCAGCTATGTGTGGAAAGCTTTTCCTGGGAACATTCAGAATACTAAGATAGTGATTCAGTTTTCACATTACAATATATATCCCTCAGAAACTATCAATCTCATGACTGTCCTACCACTGCATTAATGTAACTTGCCATGTGGGTGTCCTCAGTCAGAAATGGATACTCTTCTATTGCCTTAGGTGAATACAGACTAACAATGACCATCTGATGGCACTATAAATATGCACACATTCTTCCAAAAGATGAATCCCTTATCTGATATTCCTCTGTTTCTAAGCTTCACAGTATACCAGTTCCACAGACAATTCTCAGTCACCCAGTTACAAAAGGCACTAAATGGCCTATTCAACAGTAACAAAGTGTATTTCCCAAAACAACTAAACTTCAGATATTTAAGCCCACAAAAACTGATAGAATTTCAAAGATTTAATCAAATGAAATCTTCATTTTGTGAGTAAGCTAAGTGTAAAATTCATTACAGATACTTTTACAGTATATTTCCCATGCAGTTCTCTCAAGATCAACACAATGTGATGCAAACTGAAGACTACAACAGCATAATAACACAATGTCATTCAGCAGGCTCAGCAAGACAACAATTTAAAATTCAAGTGCAACAAATGTAATGCTGTGTAACATGAGGTTTTTAAGTTTAACCATGTTGTATAAAGTAACTGTTCTAGCACTTTGGCATACAGAGAATTTGCCTTTCAGTCTGATTGCAGTTGCAACGTAAACTTAAATACTTGAACAGCCTCAACACATGACATGGATAAACCTCCACCAGCCAAGGTTACACAATGGACATATGCTGTGAAAAGCTAAGTACAACAATGTGATTTTGTTACCATTTCAACACGCAAAGGAACCCCACTATATTAGTTGCTCATATGTTTCAATCAGAACACCAGACACAAAGATAAATTAGGGGTATAATCAGCTGAAAGACAGCACTACAAATATTAAATAACATACCACTTAATATTCTTAAGACTCCATCCTTGGTTTCAATTTTGGGTTTGGGGGGGGGGGGGGGAATTTGTTTTATGAGCATATGAGTGCAAGATAATGACAGGACAGAAATGATTGGGCAACTCACTGAATTTTTTTTGTCATGCAGTCGAATACAGATCACTTTAATGATGCCTTAAATCTTCATTAATTAACAGGGGGTGTTTTTCTGTGATGACAGCCCAACTGCACAAGCAGCTTCCATTCAGTTTGCTGTCTGGAGAAATTGACTGCCTTCTGACAAATCAGGCGCAGATTTGTTATCAGTCCTATATAGGACACTGTTCTTCAGAATCAGTAACAATACTCAATATATGATCACATGTGTTCCATAATCATGTGTATGTTTTGAATGGTGAGCAGTGAAATTACTGATACTGTGATGCGCTAAAGCCAAACCAGTAACACCCAAAATGCCATATTCATTTCAAAATAACCACTGCCACCAGGTGACAACCCAACTGCAGTTAATAAATATTAGTATTACTATAATTATTATTAAAAATTCACAGCTGTAACTATAAAATATACAGTATCTTACAAATGTACTGCATCCAGATTGTGTGCTACAAAACAGAACACTCTTAGTAACATCATTCAGTTAAAATGTGATCACTCTGCAACACTACATACAGACTATCAGGGTTCACAGAATAACAAGTCCTGACTAATGCCCTACACTTAGTGTTACTAAAGAAACCACTGGTATGGGGATGGTTAAAAATGGTGAAATGGAAGAGAAAAGAAACTGGACAATATGAAAATATATAAACTTGCAAAAATCAGTTCACCTGTATCACCAAAGTGAATCTTGACCTTTACGGTGGAAGATCAGTGCTGTAGGCAATAAGTATATATGGACTTACACTGTGTGCAGTTTTATGAGAACTAATATAACATTATGCTTTTGCTGTCTGTACTCATTCAGTTTAACTTTAATGTACTGGAAGACAGGGAGGTGCCAAGTGAAAGAATTATAATCAACCACTGCAATACTCAGCATTCAGTCAAGCAGTGCTTTGTGTTTGTTCCACACGTACATGTAAGGTATGGTAGTCTCCGGTCTCATCTGGCTGTCGAGGTTTGCACTTGCCACAACAGAAGTTGCAGCAACAGCAGCAACAGCAACACAGGTAGCAGCCAGTGATGATGCCACAGAACACTATAAGCGCCTGTAACATTTCATTACATCCCCAATTAAAACCAATGTGGTTAAAAATTCTATATATTATGAATTTTTCAGCATGCTTCAGTTACAAGGTGACTGGTGACAGTAAGAGTAAGATTTTTCTTTCTCTTATTAAATGATAATGTGATGCTGAAAAAAGTAACAATCAATCTCAAGTCACAAACTCTTTTACCAGATCTTCAAACAAACAACAATCCAGAACTCCTTGGACTACCCCTCAGTGTTGTGTGTTTCAGTCACAATTTGAGGTTGAAAGGCCATGACAACTCATCAAAAAGGCCCAGGATCAATCCCAGGTCAGTCCACGTGAGATATGTGGTGGATAAAATGGTAATTGGATGGGTTTCTTCCTGAGTACTCTCGTTTTCCCCCTATCAGCATCATTCTACCAAACCACCATACTCATTTTTTTCATCTTGGCAACTGACAGCCTCATTCAATAACACACACTTAACACTTTTAAGTTTCCACTGTTGCAAAATCAAGAACAATTATTGTATAAATTCCAGTGATGATAATATAGGTTGCTTTGCACTCAGATAGAGCAGTATACTATCTGTGAGATATCTCCCTTCCAACCAAATGACCACAACAAACAAAGAATTCCAAGTGCACCTATTAAGACACATTTTCCTTTTACATAGATTTCCCATTATATGAATTTTATTATTAATGTTATATTTACTTAATGTTAAGTTCATAATTCAATAATAAAATGCAATTTGGTTTATGGGTTAGTACAAATAAATCATACGTAAGCTGGATAGTCACAAGATCTAATTCTATCACAATCAATGGGAAGCTGGCTCAAGCAGTCACACTTCCGACTTGTATCCATTTTGAATATGAACCACACATACAGTTTCCCTAAGTTCTCCCAGAAAATGCTACGGCAGGACTTAATAGTCCCCTTGGTGAGATAGCTGTGGAATATTATTATCTCAAATAAAGACCGACAAATGCAAACATTTTTGAGGGTCGGCTGATAAGTACTGTACACAATGAAATAGTTTGCCAATGGAGCACAGTAGCGATGCGCGCACAGTGTGTCATTGTAGCCACAACCCTCCTGCACAGTGGTGCAAAGTTTCATTCCTTTCTTTACACCAGTTCTAAAACAGTGCGTGTTAACATGGAGTCATGTTATGGTGGTATGTCAACAAGATTGAAGCAACGTGCGGTGACTGAATTTTTAAGTGCTGAAAACGTAACGCCAGCTGAAATTCATCGCCGTTTACAGG
>JGI20166J26741_11506696_pt1 | contig 12651 bp, 13 predicted proteins | sample TergutCu122P5_FD_26741 | JGI IMG/M metagenome (IMG submission 26741) | reverse complement strand
AAGTAGAAACATTAGAAGAACTGTTCCTGCAAAAAACAGGTAAAAATCTGAGAGATTAAATGAAAATTAAAGCATTGCTATACAAAGACTTTCTTTTGCTTATTCGCGACAAAGCGGGTTTAGCGTTGATGTTTTTGATGCCTCTCGCTTTGGTAGCGCTTATGGCTTATATACAGGACTATACTTTTACCGCTATTACCGAAAACCGCGTGCCGCTGCTGTTGCTTAATGCCGACCGCGATTCGTTGGGCAATGCTGTGGAACAAAATATTTCTGCATCAAACATATTTAATATTCATACCCGAATCGGCAGTGATTCTTTAACAGAAACGAATTTGGAACGCGCCGTAGCACACGGAGATTATCAATTAGGCATTGTTATTCCGCAAAATACAACGGCTAAAATTCGACACGGCGTGCAAATGAGCATACTTAAAGCATTTAACCACGAGCCGAAACCATTAATCTTTGATACATTAAATATTGCCATATATATTGATCCTACAACTAAAAACTCGTTTCGCGCTATGCTTATGAGCGCTGTTCGAGAACATGCCTCCAAAATTCAAAACGAATTTGTAAATCGTGAAATTATCGAAAGTATCAATAAAATAGTTGCATTTCCGATAGGAGAAATAAATATCAATAACAATCCTGTGCAAATCCGCGAACAATACGCTCGTTTAGACGAAAGTCGTGTTATTCCCAACTCCGTTCAACATAATGTTCCGGCTTGGGGTATGTTTGCAGTCTTTTTTATTGTTATTTCCTTATCGGGCAATATTATCAAGGAACGCGAAGATGGCAGTTTCACGCGCTTGCTCACCATGCCCTGCCCTTATTGGCTGTATATTTTAAGTAAAATGATTACTTATTTAGTCGTTTGTCTGCTACAATTGATGCTGATGTTTATTATGGGTATCTATGTTTTACCTTTATTGGCACTTCCCTCATTAAACTTGGGAAACAGTTGGTTAGCGTTAGCGCTGATGTCGGTTTCGGCATCTCTGGCGGCTATCGGCTACGGCATTGTTATCGGGAAAATAGCCGCCAGCAACCAGCAGGCATCTATTTTCGGTTCCATATCGGTAGTTATTTTAGCAGCTATCGGTGGAGTATGGATTCCTATTTATGTAATGCCGCACGCAATGCAGATATTAAGCAAATTTTCACCTCTCAATTGGGGTTTATCGGGATTTTATGATATCTTTGTGCGCGACGGCAATTGGATTTCCGTTTTGCCAGAAAGCGCCGCCTTGATTTTGTTTTTCATTGTTTGTATGGCTGTTGCTATAATTTATGATAAGCGAAAGAGAGATAAGTAATTAGGAATTAGGAATTAAGAATTAGGAATTAGGAATAATTAGAGTAAATATATGACGCAGGAAGAATTAATAGAACAACTGAAGACGCAGATTATAGAATCGTTGTCATTGCAAGACGAAATCACGCCTTCTGAAATTGATCCGGATGCACCGCTATTTGTGGAAGGTTTGGGATTGGATTCAATCGACGCCATCGAGTTGATACTTTTGCTTGATAAGAAATACGGAATAAAAATCGAAAATCCGCAAAAACGCAAAGAAGTGCTAAAGTCTATTCGTGCTATGGCGGAATTAATTTTAAGCAAAGAATGATAAATATTAAATATTTAAATCTTTAAATTGCAAATGGTATTCATCACCGGCTTCGGCATCATTTCAGGGATTGGCTGCGGGGAAGAAGAAACTTTTTCCGCTTTGCAGCAAGAACGATCGGCTATCGACGAAGTTACTTTTTTAGAAACAGCATTGAAAAGTCATCCAGTTGCCGAGGTGAAGATGACTAAAGAGGATTTGATTCGCCTTGCATCATTACCTGAAAATAAAACATACAGCCGTACCTTTTTATTCGGGATAATTGCAGCTCAACAAGCGATGCAAATGGCAGGATTGAAATCTGCGCAAGGCGTTATGGGCGCAACTACTATTGGCGGAATGGACTTGAATGAACGGTATTATAAACAGTTAATGGGAAATTGCGATCCTGCTTTAAAGAGAGATATCTTTCCATCGTTGGAATGCGCTGATAGTGCGGAACAAATTGCAGACTATTTCGGCATCCGGTCGAATGTTACGACGATGAGTACCGCTTGTTCTTCATCGGCAAACGCCATTATGACCGGAGCGCGAATGATTCGCAACGGTTTAGTGGATAGCATTTTAGTAGGTGGAATGGATGCGCTGTCCCGTTTTTCAATCAACGGTTTTCATTCATTGGAAATTCTCTCGCCTACCGGTTGCCGGCCTTTTGACCAACAACGCAACGGTATTACGATTGGCGAGGGATCCGCTTTTTTGGTATTGGAATCGGAAAAAGCTGCAGCAGGTAAAAAGATTTACGGTGAAATTGCAGGTTATGCCAACCGTAACGAAGCGTTTCATCAAACAGCTCCTTCGCCAAACGGCAAAGGTGTTGCAATGACTATGCTCCATGCATTGGATGTAGCCGGCATCCTACCAAAAGACATTGATTATATCAATGCCCACGGTACGGGCACTCAAGTAAACGACCTTCCGGAAGGCATGGCTATCGAAACTGTTTTCGGGGAAAATATTCCGCCCGTCAGTTCCACTAAGGCTTATACCGGTCATACTTTAGCGGCGGCAGGCGCTATTGAAGCTGTTTTGAGTTTGTTAAGTATCAAAGAGCAAACTGTTTTGCCTAATTTAGGTCTGGAAAACGTGATGGATGAATTGTCATTTATCCCTCAGAAGAAGATGAAAAAAGCTTTTATTAATTATGTTTTATCCAATTCGCTGGGCTTTGGCGGAGCAAATACAACATTAATTATTAAAAAAGTGTGATAGACTGAAATATTAAACATTAATAAAAAAAAACGTGCATCTCAAACCCCCTTTACAAAAAAAATATTCAAAAGAGACGCAATCGGCATTGAAAGCACAAAGGTTGGCACACGAAATTTCATTCGGGCCAATCGTATTTCAAGTATCGCGCCTGATGAGAAAATTTGGTATTTTACAAATGCTTATCGATTCGGAAAACGGTTTGACATTGGATGAAATCGTTGAAAGGACAAAATTATCGAAATACGCATGCCAGTGTCTTTTGGAATCGTCATTGACCATTGGCACAGTACTTTATCAAAACGATAAATTTATCTGTTCTAAAGCAGGATGGTTTTTGCTCAACGACCAACTCGTCGACACAAATATGGATTTTAATCATAATGTAAATTATCTCGGTTGGTTTCATTTAGAAGAATCTCTGTTGGAAGGTAAACCCGAAGGTTTAATAAAGGTTTTCGGAGATTGGAATTCAATATTTGAAGGCTTTTCACAACTCCCTCAAAATGTGCAGAACAGCTGGCTCAATTTTAATCATTTTTACAGCAGCGATACGTTTGACCAGGCATTACAAGTCGTATTTGCATACAAACCAAAAAATCTGCTCGATGTAGGCGGAAACATAGGAAAGTGGGCGCTACGCTGCGTGAATTACGATCCCGATGTGAAGGTTACAATTCTGGATTTGCCCCAACAAATTGAACAGATGAAACAGTATATCGCCGGGAAAAAAGGTTCAAAACGTATTTCGGGGTATATTTGCGATTTGCTTGACGCAAAAAAGCAAATCCCAACCGGATTTGATGCTATCTGGATGAGCCAATTGCTTGACAATTTTTCAGAAAAAGAAAGTATCGAGACTCTCTCAAAAATTGCAAAGTCAATGAGTCCTGATACTAAACTTTACGTTATGGAAATATTTTGGGACAGACAGCCTTTTGAAACAGGCGCTTACGTTCTGACACAGATTAGCTCTTATTTCACTGCCTTATCCACCGGAAAAGGTAAAAATTACAGCTCCGAAGATATGATTCGCTTTATCGAATCGGCAGGGTTAGTAGTTGAAGATATCAAAGACGGAATAGGCATAGGACATTCAATTATTCAATGTAAAAAACGTTAATGGCATACATAAATTCCATAGGAGCTATCTCGCCGCAAAGTACTGTTGTAGATGATCATTTTGCTTGCGTAGAGCCTGTTTACAAGGAGTTTATCAATCCTGTCCAACTACGTCGCATGTCGCGGATTCTGAAAATGGGCTTGGGCGCTTCGAGTATTTGTATCAATCGGCTACCGGAAGCGAAAATCGATGCCATTGTGGTTGGAACCGGATTAGCGTGCATCATTGATTTGGAAAAGTTTCTCATATCAGTTTTAGATGGAAATGAACATGGATTGTCGCCAATTCCGTTTATTAATTCGTCGCACAATACAGTAGCTGCGCAAATTGCAATGATGCATAAAATAACAGGTTATAACAATACCTATTGTCATCGAGGCGCATCGTTCGAGTCGGCGTTACAAGACGCTTTAATGCTGCTCGAAGAAGGTGAAGCACAGCACGTATTAGTTGGCGGAATAGACGAGTATTCACGGCATTATCAAACATATATCAGCGAAGAATACGGACTAAAAAACGCCCTGCTGGGCGAAGGCGCAGTTTTTTTTATTCTGGAAAAAGAACGGAGAGAAAATACTTTGGCCGAACTGAAAGGCGTACATCATTTTTTAGTTAAGAATGAAGAGTTAAGAATTAAGAACGGAGAATTAAACAACACAGGTTTTCAATTGATAAAAGAGGAAATATCCGGTTTTTTGCAAAAACAAGGTCTGAACAGAACAGATATTGGTATCTTTATATCGGGGAAAAACGGAAATTGCATCACCGACTGTATATACAAAGAGTTGGAAAGTGGTTTTTTTCCGAATGCAAAAACGCATTATTTCAAGCATTTATGCGGAGAATATATGACTGCTACCGCTTTTGCGCTCGAACAGGCAGTTCATCTGTTGAAAGTGCAAACAGAAAAATACGCTTTAATTTACAATCATTACGATTATATCAATCATTCGATAATGCTTATACAAACAATATGAAAATCAGTCATTCAGTTATTCACTTATTCAGTTATTCAGTTATTCTGTTATTTAGTATTTGTTCTGCTTTAGCTCAAACAAAAAAGATAGAAAATACGGATTCCTTTATTAAACAATTGGAACAAAACGCATTTTCCGTCAAAAGCATTGAAAGTGATTTTAAGCAGATAAAACATGTCGGCGCTTTCAATAAAGATATTATTTCTTCCGGCAAATTTTATTATAAAGCAAGCGATAAAATCAGATTGAATTACGTCAAGCCTTCACCCTATCTGATTGTGATTAACGCAGATAAAATCAAAATTGAATCCGAGGGCAAAAAAAATGTTATGAACCTGAAAGACAATAAACAAATGAAGGAAATGCAAAGAATGTTAACCGCTTGTATGACAGGAAATTTTTCAGGTTTAACAAACGATTATCTTATAGAAGTCAACGATGATGGACAATTTTATCTCGTCAACGTAAAACCGGTAAATGATAATATTAAAAAATACGTTACAAAATATGATATTTATTTGAATAGAAAAGATATGTCGGTAAACAAACTGCGAATTTCCGAAACAGATACAGATTATACCGAATATGCTTTCAGTAATAAAAAAATAAATACATTAAATAATGATGCTTTATTCAAAATTTAGTTTTTTTTAATCTTTGAATCATTAAATCTTTAAATCTTAAAATTATGTTCTTAATCGATTTCTACCAAATAAACGATAAAACACAAAGCGATTCGGGTACGTCGTTTCATCTAAAACTAAACCCTAATCACTTCATTTACAAAGGTCATTTCCCAATGCAACCTGTTTTGCCCGGCGTTTGCACTTTGCAAATAATCAAAGAATGTGCACAACAATTGGTTAACATGCATTTACGATACAAACAAATTATTTTATGCAAGTTTTTAAGATTTGTTGATCCTGTAAAAGATAGCGAAATAACTTTAACCATAGCGCTCAATGAAAAAGACGCTGACACATATCAACTGACTGCCAACGGCATGTGTGGCGATGCTTATTTAATCAAGCTCAAAGCAATAATGAAAACTTAGAATGAATCAATCGGTAATCATAATTGGAGGTGGCATTGGCGGATTGTTTTGCGGAGCAATTCTGAGTAAAGAAGGTTATGATGTTAAAATTTTTGAACAACATTACAAAATCGGCGGCGGTTTACATCATTTCAAGCGCGATGGCATTGAATTTGAAACCGGTATGCACATTATCGGTACATTTCAGGAAGGTGGTGTTTTAAACAAAATCTGTTCATATTTAGGCATTATGGATAAACTTTCCATTTTACCTTCCGACGACAATTGCTTTCTACTTTTTCATATTGGCAGCGACCGGAAAACCTACTGTTTTGCCAAAGGAGCCGAACGGTTTATTGAAACACTGGCAGTTGAATTTCCGGAAGAAAAAGAAAACATAAAACGTTATGTACAAGCGATGTATGAAATCGTTGAAAATGCGAAAATGTTTAATTTGGAAATAGAAGAAGACATCAATGATATTGTCCGGTATGCGCCGGAATATTTGACAAGCGCCGGCGCTTTCATTGATTCTTTTACTGAAAACGAGCGTTTACGAGCAGTACTGGCATTATCAAACCCGCTATACGGTGGTGAACGATACAAAACGCCTACTTACATTCACGCTATAATTAACGTTTTATTTATTGAAGGAGCAGCTCGTTTTGCAGGCGGTAGCCAAAAGTTGGCAGATATTTTGACCGATGTAGTCCGCCAATCGGGCGGAGAAGTATATTCCAAAAACGGCGTGAAACATTTAGAAATAAACGATAGAAAAATTGAGTATATCGTTACTGCTGACGGCAAAAAGCATTGGGCGGACTGGTATATTTCCGCCATTCATCCTTCATCTCTTTTCAAACTGATTGATACTTCGAAGATTCAGCCATCTTATTGGCAACGAATCGATAATATTCCCAATTCCTATTCCGCATTTATGGTGTTTATTGTTTTCAAGCCAGAATCGTTTCCTTATTTGAATTATACTGGTTATTACATAGATGATTACAGTCATGTGTGGGCGCACAGTGAATATTGTCCAGATGATTTTCCCAAAGGAATGTTGTATATCACGCCGCCATCAACAATGAATGACAAGTATGCTCAAAAAATGATTGCAATTTGTATGATGGATTTCGACGCGGTTAAAAAGTGGGAAAATACAACAATCGGCAAAAGAGGAGAAGATTATATTGCTTTTAAAAAACGCTGTAAAGAACAAATAATTAATAAATTAGAACAAATATTTCCCGACATACGCAGTTGCATCAAAAGCGTTTATTGCGCCAGCCCGTTGACTATCAGAGATTATTATAATCAAAAAGAAGGCGCTCTGTATGGTGTTAAAAAAGATTGCAATAATATAATGCAATCTTATATTCCCGTGCATACAAAACTAAAAAACCTGCTTTTAACGGGACAAAACATTAATGTGCATGGAATGGTCGGCACACCGCTCACTTCTATCAAAACCTGTTCGGAACTATTAGGTTTGGATTATCTTTTGAATAAGATTAATCAAAATTGTAAACGTTGCATAAACTTTTAACTTTTTTCGTACATTTGCAAATTAAATAAAAAAAAGAATGAATTTATATTTGATTTATCCAAAATGGAAAAAGCTTCCGGGACAAACGACCTTCAATCTACCGCCTCATGGTCCGGTAGTATTTGCCGCCACTTTACCAGCTTATGTGAACATAACTTTTATTGACGAAAATGTTGAAGAAGTTGATTTTGAGGTAAGTTGCGATATGGTTGCTATTTCGATGATGCTTTCCACTCAGGTAAAACGCGGTTGGGAGATTGCAGACAAATTTAGAGAACGAGGCAAAAAAGTAATTTTTGGCGGGATTTCTACCATGTTGCATGCTGAAGATACGATAGCGCATTCCGACAGTGTTTTCCTCGGCGAAGCAGAAGGCAGAATGGAATCCGTTTTGGAAGATTTTAAACGAGGCGAACTCAAAAAAGTTTATAACTTTATGCTGCAACACCCATTGATAGAAAGTGTTGGTCCTGCTCGCAGAGATTTGTATAAGAAAGATTTGTATAATCATAAAGGTGTGCAGATGGTTGATTTGTTTCATGCTTCGCGCGGTTGTCGTTTCAGTTGTTATCCTTGTGCCGTGGCTTATCTTGGGGGTCGTGCATTTCGTCCGCGCCCTATGGACAGGGTAGTTGAAGAATTGGCGACGATAGATAATAATCGCCTTTTTGTTGTCGATAATTCATTAGCACAAAATAAGGAATGGGAAAAAGAACTCTTCAGAGAAATGATACCATTCAAAAAGAAATGGATCAGTCATACAATCGAAGACGACCCTGAAATTCTCGATTTGGCTGCGCAAGCAGGCGCTTGGTATGTCTATCAGGCAGTTTATGATACCTCGAACTACATCAAAGAAAGAATAAAACGATATCACGATCATGGAATCGGAGTCGAAGGGACAATCCTGTTAGGACTTGATAGTCAAACCGAAGACGACATTAAGCGGTTAATTGATTTTCTACTTGAAATCGACCTTGATTTAGCGGAATTTACAGTAATGACACCTTTCCCGCACACCAAAGGCTATGACGATTTTTACCGTCAAGGCAGAATTTTCGATTTTGATTTAGACCATTACAATGCCGGACAAGTGGTTTTCCACCCTAAAAATATGAGCGCCGAACGCCTGCAAGAACTCTATGAATATGCTTGGGATACATTTTATAAGGACGAAACTCAGGAATTAAAAATGTTCCGTTTGTTTTGCAAGGTAGCTTTAAGCGAAATGAATGAAGGAACATACAGACCGCGAATAAGGGAATTAGTAAATAAATCGTTTGGAAAAGATGTAGTAAGAAATATAAAGATATAAAAGATGAAAGTATCCGAAACTTATTACGACGAGATTTTCGACTTCAAAGGTCAATGGGATATTCCATCGATATGTGGTTTAAAAATCATTGAAAAAGAAGGGAAAAAATATGTAATTGTTACTGAATTGTATCAGGAAAATCCCGGAACATCGGTAACATACGCCGGACAATCGCTTGCAAAACAAATATGTGAAAAAAAAGGTTTATCTTTGCCCGAAATAGTATATTTGGAATGTACTCCCGACACCAATTCGGTGCTTTCATTTTACGATGAACAGTATTTTGAGGTTACATTCAATAATACGCCACAAGCGAGTTATCGCAAATTGGAGAAAGAGGAAGTTGAATATATATTTAATTAATGTATTCATAATTTTGAGATGATTAAAAAAAAAGGTTTATCTCTATTTTTAATTTTATTTGTTTGCATAACGATTTTTCCTCAGCAAAAGATAAAACTTTGGAATGGAAATGACGTTACAAAAAAAGAAAAATGGAGTGAATTGACTGTTTTTCTGCCTGAAAAACCTGATCCCTCAGGCATTTCTGTAATTATTTGTCCAGGGGGAAGTTACTATTGGTTAGCCATGAATAAGGAGGGTTATTCTGTCGCAAAATATCTTAATAAATATGGTATTACTGCATTTGTATTGAAATACCGGACGGCAATGTTTGGCAATCATTATCCTGCAATGATACAAGATTTGGAACGCGCAATGTATCTTGTGAAGCAAAATGCAAACGAATACAAAATCAATCCGGATAAAGTCGGTGTGATGGGCTTTTCAGCGGGCGGACATTTGGCGGGAACGGCAGCGATTTATTCTGAAGGACTATTAAAACCATTTTTTGCTGCAATGATATATCCTGTTGTGTCAATGGAAGATAGTATCTGTCATCAAAAATCGAGACGTAATTTGTTGGGGAAAAATTTTTCAAATGAACTAAAAGAAAAAATGAGCTTGGAAAAAAATGTTCAAGCCGGCATACCACCGGTATTTCTATTACATTGTATTAATGATAAAACTGTGGATTACCGCAACAGCGTCGTTTTTGATAAAGCGCTGACTACTAAAAATGTAAAACATAAATTCATGTTGATCGACCAATGTGGACATTTTGGACACGGCTTTGGTATTAAACCCGGCGGAAAAGGGCAAAACTGGATTAATGAGTTTATTTCTTGGGTTATGAGTAATATGACTACTTAATGCTACAAAATTATGAATGTACACTGCCCTGAAATAGAATTTAGCAGTAAAGCTGAAATCAAACTTTTTCAAGAAGAAAAATTGAAAATCGCATTGCAGTATTTACATGAAAAATCCCCTTTTTACAAACGGATGTTTTTGCAAAACAGTATTGATATTCGGCAGATTAACACATTAGAAGATTTACATAAAATCCCTTTTACTGAAAAAGCTGATTTACAACGATATAATGATGATTTTTTGTGCGTTCCGAAAGAAAAAATAATTGATTTTATCACAACTTCCGGAACCCTCGGTGATCCGGTATCTTTTGCAATGACCGATAAAGATTTAGACCGGCTGGCTTACAACGAAAAAATTTCATTCATCTGCACAGGAGCAAAACCAACTGATATTGTACAGCTTATGACTACAATTGATAAACGGTTTATGGCAGGTTTAGCGTACTTTCTCGGTCTGCGTATGCTTGGCGCAGGTATTGTGCGCGTAGGAAACGGTATCCCCGAATTGCAATGGGACACGATTAAACGTATCCAACCGAATACAATTATGTGCGTGCCGTCGTTCATTTTGCATATCATCAAATACGCCGAAGATCACGGAATTGATTACCGCAATTCAAGTATTAAAAAAGTTGTATGTATCGGCGAAAATTTGCGCGAACAAGATTTTTCGCTAAATTTGCTTGGTCAAAGAATAAAAGAAAAATGGGATGTGGAATTATATGCCACTTATGCATCCACCGAAATGGCAACCACTTTTGCCGAATGTGAATTTGGCTGCGGCGGACATCATCATCCCGAATTGATAATTTGTGAATTAGTTGATAATGAAGGGAATATAGTAGAAGAAGGCGAAATCGGCGAATTGGTAGTTACAACACTTGGCGTGGAAGGAATGCCGCTACTGAGGTTTAAAACAGGCGATTTATTAAGTTTTCATACTGAAAAATGCAAATGCGGAAGAAGTTCGATGAGAGTCAGTCCAGTGGTCGGACGCGTCAATAACTTATTGAAATACAAAGGGACAACGCTTTATCCGCCTGCTATCTATGACGTACTTGACAATACGCCTTACGTAGAGAATTATTTGGTTGAGGTTTCGTTGAACGATAGCGGAAATGATGAAATAGTTATAAAAATCGGATTAAGAGATATGAGAAATGAGACAAAATGCAAGCAAAACAACTCGTCAACTGAAATCTTAAATCTAATAAAAGATTTGAAAGACCGTTTTCGTGCAAAAATCCGAGTAGCGCCGGAAATAGAGATTTGCGATACAAACGATTTACGTAAAATAATTTTTCCTGACATTAGTCGGAAGCCTATAAAGTTTATTGATAAAAGAAAGAGGAACTAAATCTTAAATCTTTAATATATGTTATCCACCGAAATTTTAGACGATTATCGTCCATACAACGACAACGAAGTGCCGGCAGCTGTTCACCGCATAGCGCAGGATGTTCTTTTTCCGAAAATCATTCAATTCGTTTTTCCTGATAAAGATTTTAACACTTTTCTCGAAGATTTTAAAAAGATAAAAACTGCAGATGAATTTCAGGAAAAAGTGATGGACAAAGCGATTCGTAGTATAGTTGAAAAAACGATTACAAACTTATCATACGTAGGCATAGAGAACCTGACCAACGAAAAAAGTTATATGTTTATCTCCAATCATCGCGACATTGTACTTGATTCTGCTATTTTGCAAACCATCCTTCTGGGTAACGGCATTAAAACCTCTGAAATCACTTTCGGAAGTAATTTGATGCGTCCGCAAATTGTAGTGGATATTGGTAAAATCAACAAAATGTTCAAAATTATCCGCGGAGGTACAGCTCGAGAAACTTTTATCAATTCGCGTAACGTATCCGAATACATGCGTTATGCCATTACTGAAAAACGACAATCTACATGGATTGCCCAACGCAACGGTCGCACAAAGGATGGTATGGACAAAACTGAAATTGCCGTCCTTAAAATGTTTGCAATGAGTAGCCAAAAACCTTTTATCGAAAACCTTGAAGAATTGAACATTACGCCGATAGCTATTTCTTACGAATACGAACCTTGTGATTTTCTGAAGACAAAGGAAATTTACATTTCTCGCAGACAAGCATATCAAAAAGCGCCTGGGGAAGATTTAAACAGTATTTTGCAGGGAATTATGCAATTTAAAGGTAATACGCACTATACGATCTGTGAAACTATTACACCCGAAGAATTGAATAAATGTGCAGAACTTACTCATTCGGAACGATTTAAGGAATTAGCAAGCATTATTGACAAGAAAATATTTGCTGGTTATAAACTTTGGAAAACCAATTATATTGCTCACGACGTTTTACATAAAAATTCTCAATTTTCTAATTTTTATGGTAAAGATGAGCGTGAAAAATTCATAGAATATATGCATAAAGGTTTAAGCCTGCTTGATGGCGATAACAACGAATTACGGGAAATTTTTTTGAAAATCTATGCAAATTCAGTTGATAACTGTTTGTGTTGAATATTTTCGTATCTTTGAAAAATCATTATAATAAATTAAATTATGAAAAACTATTTTAAAACTCCATTACTGTACATTTTTTTACTTG
>JGI20166J26741_11506362_pt1 | contig 12660 bp, 6 predicted proteins | sample TergutCu122P5_FD_26741 | JGI IMG/M metagenome (IMG submission 26741) | reverse complement strand
TGAAACGCCTTCCAAAGGATAGGAAAAATTCTATGCCAAATGGAAATAGTTTTAGATTAATAATTTGCATTCGTAATATGAATTGTGGTTTTACGGTTGTCCAGTTTTATTCGATTACAATAATTTATCAGTAATAATTAAGATTTTATTAATGTTTGTATTTAAATTAACATGTTTTAGTTTCAGTGAAATTAATCTGTATGTTTCACTGAACTTAATTTCATTAAATTGTGTGCTACTTGGCTATAGCTGGTTGTAGCGTATGTGCTAGAAAAATATAATACTACTTGCAGTTTTCCGTTAAGGAATTTTGTATGTCTGTAGTATGGAGTATTAGTGTTATTAACGCTAGGTCCCATTGGAATATAATCTTTGTAAGTTTTTAGTTGGGTTTGAGTATTGAAGGCGAGGGCTTCATTCAAAGACGTCCTTTGCTTCCTGTGTGTTGATCGTGTTTCTAAAATTATGTATCTTATGTTGCATTTGTTTGTGGAATATATCTGTGAAATCTTTATTGATTTAAGTAAATTTATTGTGTAATAAAATAATTCAGGTTTTGGCTTTATTTTATACTTGTCAATTATGAATATAGTTTTCTTTTGTCAGCTCTTGTTAACATAACATCATTTGTCTCTAATTTATTAAAAATTTGCCTTATTACATGTAATTATCTTTTGTGTAAATTTTTGCTATGTGTTTTTGAATGTATAGTTTGTTTTATTTCCTTAAAATCGTATATAAAATTTTCTGATGGCATTTTCGCTGTCATTAAAAAAATCTTTAATAAAAGATTTCAAGTGTTTTTGAAAATTGTAATTAAAACCCAATTCTAAAATTTGGTTTCAGCCTAATTGAATATCACTTCTGAAAGGGTTTGAATTAGTTTATAGAAGGTATTGTGAGGTTTGGATATTGTGTTTATTTTTCACATTTTTTAGTTTTTATTTAGTTTTTATTACAGTGTTCAAGTATATTTAAAGATTTTGATCAGTAGTTATTTTTATGTAATTCCACAATCCTTTCCATTGTTTAGAACCTACTACATAAATATTTTAAAGGCGTTCATTAACATTTCGTTTTTATATAACAATTTAAACTACTGATTTAATCTAACTTGAAATGGTGCTTTTTAATAACTATATTTTGAAGGTGGTTTTCATTTACTTCAATCTGCAAATATTTATATGTCATCTAATGAATCTTACACACTTTGTTAAACCATATTGCCGCATTTGTTTTTAGTAATTATTTCCTTCGATTCTTATCCACAAGTTATTTTTAGCTGTTTGACTTTGTGATACGAATATTTCGCATTGTCCGTGTATTAGGTCATTGTTTTATTAAAAAATCCGAAAAAGACTTTTATTATAAATACTTTATATTATTTACGGCACTTTTGGTTTAGACAGCCATCTTGTTGGAGATAATTTAATGTAAAGTATTAAGAAAATGAGTGTATTTAGTTTGATTTTAATTAAAACATTGAAATAATGCACGGAAAACGCAAAATATTAAGGTATGAAAATAGTTTCAGGCCTAAAAGTAGAGATGGAAGGTTATGAACGTAAAATGAGTACACGACAGAGTTTAGTATAGTTATAAACAGTCCCCGATATCGCAGTCACCTATCCAGACATATAAGACTGATGTTTGTTATTATGTCGTTTTGAATGTTGACAATGTTTGACAAAAGGAAAAAGAAAGAGCAGGTGGCAGCGAGAGACATAGTTTTGCACAAAGAAATTTTACGTTCATGGGGCCGTGCATTGTTAATGTATTATTTTTATGTATAACCAAAAAGAAGCAACGTTATACAATATTCTTTATTACTGTCAATGCTCTACATGTTTCAGGCGCTTTCTCCGCCCAGCATCAGGAACTCAAAATCTGTACACACAGCAACGGGTAAATGCCAAGCTTGCTTGCTGCTACCGCTAGCGTGCTTGAGTTGGAACTCACTCACGCTAGCGGTAGCAGCTACAGATTTTGAGCTCCTGATGATGGGCGGAGAAACCGCCTGAAACATGTACAACATTGACAATAATAAAGAATATTGTATAACGTTGCATCTTGTTGGTTATACTTAAAAAGAATACATTGCACAAAGAAGTTTATATAATATCGAACAACAGCAGTACAACTTAGAAAATGGATGTTGTCATTCTACCCAGCTACTTTTGGTAACATTCACGTTCATGCCGTGCATATTCAGTGACATCACTCTATCAAAGTGCGCTCCGGGCGCTGTAATGAAAAAGAGTTTACTACAAGCTAAAGTGTGACTGAGACTTTGGTATGTGCAGAAATTTCCGTTGAATTTTAACGGGGATTTTACGCCTAATTTAACGCTGGTATGTTGGCAGGAACACATGTGTGTATGATAAGAACCTAATTTTAAAATATCCAACAAATCCACTTGTCGATAAGGAGCCTAAACCAATTTCACGAAACAAAATTAACATAGTTTAATTCAGCCGAACATAGAAACAGCCTTATGTGCATATGCTCTTAGTAGCTTAAGGGCTTAGGCAAAAATGCAAAACAAAAATAAAACTAAGACGTTTATATTATTGAGGTTTTTATGTTTAAAATTTATGTAAATTTATGTAAATTTATGTAAATCGTATCATTTTCCAGCTTACACAAAACCGAGTGCTGCACCATTACAAATTACAATTCAATGTTCTTTAAGGAATTAATCGCAGTTTATTTTAATACTCGGATGAAACATATATAAGCACTGGGTGCGTGACATATAGAATCCTTGAACGTTAAGGCATGTGGCACATATTAGAATTACCGCTGTGTTCCAAAGGACTCACATATTTCAGTAAACCATAATTGTAGCTGAAAGAGCAGTTACATTACACTTAATCGGTTTGGTTACTTTATTACATATCCGCTAAATTTTACGTTTGATAAAGCATTCAGTTTACTTTAATATCTGTCAGTTGCGAAATACGATTTTGCGACAAGATGCCGGTTATCGAGCAGGAGCAAGGAGAACATTATTCCGCTAATGAACACAGAACATGTAATATCATGTCACAGTTCGACAAGCAAAGTAAACAGATAATGTTATACAAAGGTGAGCACCTTTCTGTATCTAATGTACTCCACATGGTATTCTCCTGCTACAGCATGTGCGGGTGAATAATGTGAACAGAATAAAGCAATATAAGAGCTACACTTTAGAACGTGTTTCACAAATCCCGATTGTCAGACTGAGGGTCTCCATGTCTGCATGTAACTGGGCGAAATATATTATGGATTAAACACACTTTCGTGGAATGGTGGCTAGTTTTTGCCTATTTTCCTTCTCCTAAAGAAAGAACAGAGCCTTATAAGATTACAATGTGTGTGTATGTGTGTGTGTGTGTGTGTGTGTGTGTGTGTGAAAGAGAGAGAGCGCAAATTTTGAACCATTTGTCCAAAATTCAAAAGAAACTTTTGTACGAACTTTACGATATATGAGCCTAGTACAAAAACAGTTAATTTGACTATCCATTTGTTGTCGAAAAATTAATAAACTAAAGAAATATGTCTCTAATCCAGAACTTCGGCACCAGCTCCGGGTCACACCCAGCACACTACTCTACTCAATGGGTACTGGACCCACTTTCCCTGGAGGCGGAGAGCGTATGGCGGAAGCTGGCCAATCGCGGTCACCAAGTCCCTAGGTTAGAATGATTGGAGCTTCACGTCCACGCCACATATGTAGACACAGACACATTGGGATAACTTAAATTTAGCTGTAATTAATGAACTGCAAGTTACATAGCGACAGTACAGAAATTTGTGCTTATATTGTGATGCCATGCATAAGCTCAAATTATATATATATATATTTATATACAGTATATATATATAGAGAGAGTATATACAGTATATACAGGCCTATAAGTGACAAATTTAAGAAAAACTAAATTAAAAATACTAAATATAACTGTGTTCAGCATTTCCTGGTCTCAAACCCCGCCGCAAGACGGCCCAAGACTGAGAGCAGCCAAATGATCCAGTTTGTATAAATTAGAAGAAATATGTAACTATAAAACTGGTTAGCATGCATTTCTTCTATTAATCCAAACTACCGAAATCATACTAGCAGAGAATTTACAGTTCCATTCTCTTAACTCGCGTCTGCAAGGCTTTCTGATTTGTTAAGCGAAGGTAGCGTTTATGAATTGTACTTTTTTACTTTACTTTTGACCGTAGGTCTGAAAATAAAAGTGTTTGTCATAATTTGTCCAACAAACTCATCTGCCTTTCAAATCCTGCATATAGGCCATCAGTTGCACATTTTGAGAGAGAATTCTGTGCTTCTGTCGTTGTTGCCTGCGTCTTTGTCTCAGGTCACAATTGATATAAGTCTTATTTTTTGGAATTACTGAAAATTCGTTACATATTAGAAATTATGCAGACTGCTATCTGTAGAATTTCAAGATCGAGCAGTATATTGAAGCGATAATGCAATTTTTACGTCATATTCAGAAGAACATAAGATGACAGTACAGTTTTTAAGAAGGAAGACCTTACATATTTTTTACTATCACTTACAAATTCTTCCCACGTTGTTGGGAGACTTAGTAAGGTAGATGTCTCTCAGAAAATATTGAAAAATATTTTTGACCCAAGGCCTTCCCCCTGAAACTACTCTCCTGCAGCTTTTGTGGAAGGACAATTAGAAAGGCTAATCAAAATACTGCAAGCCCATTAAAATCGCTATAGAAAGCTAAGTCAGGTCAGTGGCCGGTTATTCTGATTTTAATTTCACCATTCGACGACTCCATATTGTTGTTATTCTTTTAGCGTACTGGAACCAAAACCCAACATTTTGCACAGACGAAGTGTCATAAGATTTCAATGCGCCGATCTTAATATGTAACTGAGGTGGATTGGTGTTTGTGGTGAAATTAAAGTGATAGTGCAAAAGCAGATTACAGTGTGTGATATTATCGATAGAAAAACGATGTATGGGGAAATAAGGGGCGATGTTGGCCACGAGCCCTTCCCCCGTTATTTCCTGGGACCGGACATCATGCCGGCCTAAGCTAAATTTTTACTCATCGGAGTAAGCACGAGAATTCAGTTGACACTCTAGATGGGAAAAACACTGTCCTGCATGCCGAGGTCAGTGGACGGAAGCATAGTAGTTATGTAACTAAATCTAAAGTTCTTACTATCAACAGACAGGATCTTCATCAGGCTTATTTGGAACCTACTTTTCATTTCGACGTACAGCTTCGTACTGTGGTTAGTCATGAAATTTGTAGCCCTGTACTCTTCGGCGTACAATTGTGTATCGCCAAAGAAATGTAGGCTAATTCGTATCTCAGCGCACTTGACTTTATCAGTTGTTTCATTCTTATTAAAACAACATCATTTCAGAAACTGGATATACTCCGTCACTGAGTAAAATGCGAAAGTTGTGAACCCTAATTTACTGGGTTCTGCTGGCGAGGCTATTTTCTTGTCCTGACACTCAATAAAGTAAGGTTAGCGATGTTCGTATTTAACCTGATGACGTAAGCAGAACCAGCTTCCTAAGCTTTGTGTGTTTAGACCAAATACAAAATTATTGAAACTGTCAAAAATATGTCATCCGAATCACACAAATCTTTGATATTTAAAAAAAATTCTATATTCGTAATTATATAAAAGTCTACGCGTTGTCTGAAAGAAGAAGGCAAGTGCATTATCTGTACTGAAATTAATGAATTTGTATTGCAGGACACATAGGCCTAACGCAGGGTGGTTTTTTATCTGCTAGAAATACCTCCGGCAGGTAGAATAATTGAAAGCAGAAAATCAGTTGCAGCAGAACAGAACAGCTGATTTCTGCTGACACACTCCTGCAGTTATACGAATATGATATTATACCACACCTCAAGCGGTTTTTAGCCTGCTCTACAATGCAGAGGGCCGGAATCAAACAGAGGGATTATGTTTGGTGCCTTTCTAAGTGTAGTTCGGCTTCCTCCTGTATATTGTTACACTATTACTACATATTTATTCAGTTACACTGAGATATGTTCTCACCCAACCCAAATAATTAAAAGAAATAGTATGAGTTGAATTCATGAGTTTTTTAAGCTGTGGGTCTTTTTTAGTTCAGGAATGAAATTCAAAGTTCCATTAAATCAATGAATTTCTTTGCCAACACACGCATTACCAGTTTTGAAGAAGGAATCTCCTTCTTTAACTTATCTGTGGCAATACCTATGCTCTGTTTTCTGTCCTTTCTGTCCATGCAAGGGGCGGGGTTCAACATCTCACATAATTAACACTAGTTCCAGTTTCATCCGCACAACTGTGACACTGCCGCCTGCTCACTCGCTCCCACACACTTGTTGCTCGGCGTTCAGAACGAACGCACGACCTAGCTCCAAATCGCATCATCTCGGATAAACTATGAATAGCAACGAGCTGAAGCAGGTAAAGGCACGGTGTGTATATAGGTAGCACTGCACGACGAGGGGTATAACAGACGAACTGATCCAACACACCGATTCGGACAACTCCTTATTTACTTTGCTTTGTTCAACATAGGTGCAAATGGAAGGATGATAATCAAATGAATTTTAAAGAAATATTTCTGAAAGTGGACCAGATTCGTGTACCTTATTTTAAATATCAATTGTAAAATCCGTGACAGCCCATTTAGAAATGACTAGTCTACGGAATATCGACCAGTAAATTGGGGTTTTAATCTCAACAGGAGCAGAGGATGTCATCCAGATGGGTCTGGCAATCAGGTGGTCCTTTATTCTGGAATAAAGTGGTTAGTGTGTGAAGCTGACCTATCACCTCCAACCAGAACCGACGTAAAATACATTATATAAATCCATTTCCACATTACAATCATTTCCGTGGTGATTATTTCAAAACTGAGACAAATTTACCTTACATTTAGGTAATAGTGGCTGGCTGTAGTGAACACATCTCTCTGACTACACCAACTAAATACACAATATTTATTTATCACACATATTTACTCTCTTTCTCCTACATTCTTCGGTGTACCACACACCATCAATAGAGAGATATCAGGTGCCCCTTACTCAATAACACCTGCCCTCACGCAGCTGTTATCTATGGTTAAAACAGTAGTTGCGTCATGAAATATAAAAGGAACAACTTTGCTTTACTGAATTTACAATAATTTATACAATGGTTAAAGTCATATATGTTGCAGTACTGTGCTATATGTTAAAAACCTTAAAAGTCTCTGACTAAAATCTTGCATTAATTTGCACGTGTTGGCTATACTTGGCTCTTGTCTACGTGGATTATGTTAGGTCGTGACAATACACGTTCAATATTCGTCAAATTATGATTCGCCATCAAGAGATCTAGTTTTTAGTTGATTCCCTTTGGTATATATTGCCACATACTTCTCCACCTTGCTTACGGCCGTTCGTTAAGGGCTAGTTTCTTTTTGTATAGAAATATAGTTTCTTGCTTTCTTGATTTCATGAAGCAACTACTGTATTAACCACAGATAACAGCTGCTTAACAGCACACGGTTTTGAGAAGGGGGGACGTGAATTTTCCCCGATGATGGTGTGTGGTACAACGAAACATGTAGGAGTGACATAGAAAATATATGTAAATAAACATTGTTCACTTAATTGGTTTAATTAGAGAGAGATTTGATATATTAGAATGCACGGAATAGAATACTTCGAAAAAATCTAGTGAACAAAATGACAAGACTTGGGGGTCCACAATAGGCGGCGAATTTGAGTAGCTGAGGAAGAAATCTCTTCACAGGTAGTTTCCTCTTGAAAGAAATAAGTTTCTGTTGTACATTTAACTGTGCTAAATCATATTAACCTAACTTTAAGTACAAAATATTCTTCATATGAATCACATTTCATCAAACGAACACTCTTTTGAGGCACATTTAAGCTCCGCATTGTGACATAATATAACCTTTCAGTAAATAGTTAATTGCCTTTGTTTCGTAAATGAATTTCCTGGAAAAATGTGTTTCAGAAAAGAAAGATGTATGTCTACAAAAGAAATTAATCGGCCTCTATAATATCCATGTCAAAATCATAGTCTGTTATTGCAAATAAATACATTTACATCCAAGAAGATAATCCGTGTTATTTCACATTTACAGAATTAAAAAGCCGGATTTAAAAATGATTATTTTTATTAAGTGACGCTGCATGAAGAGTAGATATTATAGAAAGCCAAAGAAAATGGTATTACAGTTCTTATGTGTTGTTATTTGGAACGGCTGAGAATATTTCTAAGTTTTAAACGAAGAAGCATTAACAAACAACTATTGCATTCCCGCAGCATTAAAAACCTCCTGGTATGGAATAAAATAGTTGTCACAAAGTAGAACTTCATTCAGAAACTGATAGTCGCTCAGTGAAGCTGTCAAGAAATTTACCATCATTCAGAGATTCCGATTGCTCATTATCATGTACGTATATAGCCGCCTAACACAGGACCTTATCCGGAATCACTTAAGTCTAATTGACACCATTACACAATATCTTAAGATGTATTTTACTCTCAACTGACCACTTTGCACTATGTCTCATAAATAGTCCATCTCCTTCTGATTGTGCATGTAGTGTTTCTTACACATTCCTTCAATGTTCCGTGCAGGTACATGCGCCGTCATCTCATCTGTCTTCGATACGATCACACGAAAATATATCAGGAAACGCACAATCATGAAGTTTCGAATCTTGTAAATTTCTCCATCACATTGTCACATTCTTTATCTCTCCTGTACAGCCAGACAACAACCTCAGTACCCTTCTCTCTCACGAAATCGTTAACGACGAAGAACCGAATGACAGATAGTACCGAACTGCACGGAATGTAACAAGGAAATGGGAGATGTCACTCGATGAGAGAAATGTTACATTGTACTATACCACTAAACATAGTAAACATCAAGCACAAGAAGCTGTAATAGCTAACCCTGTAAAGAAGGTGGTTACTATAGAGTACCACGTGTATTTATACTAAAAATATCTCCACTTTTCCCCAAAAAAGTATTTATATCTTTAGTATGTTCGTCACAAAAGGCGGTTTTTACTATAAAGCCTTAATTAATTAGTTTTGTAATGGAGACAGACTGTGAGGTCTTACTTACTTATTTATTTACTTACTTTCTTACTTACTTACTCCATGGAGCAGAGTACTTGTTTAGAAGCTAACATTTTCTCAGCTAGTCCAGAAATTCCCCGCATTTTATGGAACCCAAAAGTTCATTGCCACATTTACAATTGCCCGCCACCTGTGCCTATCCTTGTCAGATCAATCCAGTCCATGCCCACATCTCACTTCCTGAAGATCCATCTAAATAATATACTTCTATCTACGCCTGGGGCTTCCAAGTGTTCGCTTTCCTTCAGGTCCTCAAGTGGCGGATGAGGGTATTTGCGAATATATTGAATAAGCAGTCGCGGACAGGCGACAAGAGATGGTATTCCAGCTTGGGGGCTGGGCGAGGTGCTAAAAACTCCTCGCCGTAAAAACTGGCCTTGTTACGAAACGGATACATGTGCCTCGGGCATGGATTGACTATTGTCTTCAGGGTAAGAACTAGTTGTTACATGATATGTCAAAAAGTTCATGCTTCAGTTGATTCACCATTTTATGCACCCCTGGATGCTGGCGTATATAAATCTACTGCACTGATATTGGCTAATATAATCACACGCGGGTGCCGCGGCGCTCCTCCCTGTCTCTGTGTTACAAAGCGCTTCCAGCAGCAAGTGCGACCGAATTGCCACAGCATGCATAGATCGAGACACAGTGCAGCTAGCTTATATGTGCGGAGTTTAAAACTAATTATTCCTTTGAAGAACAGTGGTAACAACATGTACCACCTATTCTGATGTTAAGAAATTCAGCATTTCTACCACACATTGTGAATGTATGTATTTCATATGATTTATACCATGAACATCGAAGAGCTGTAACCAAAATCTTTGCAAAAGAGACATGGAGGATTTCTTTGAGATAAAATTATTATGTTACAGGGAGATGGCTAGACCGCAGCTCATTGCAAGGCGGTACTCAATGTTAAAAAACGAAAGCACGTACAGAAAATTATTTCTGTCTTTCCGCCCACATGTTTCAACTCGAAAATATGGGGGCGGGTTTCAATTAAATTTACCATAAAATTCGTGTCATTCGAGCCTAAAAAGTCTCATACTTTGTGGTTTCTTATACTCAGTAATAACAACATGGCCTACGGACGAACCTTTCAGGTGAGAACGACACTAAAGCCACCTATGAAATTTAGTATTATTGTAAAGCCATAATAATGTTCACGGTAATGTGAGCAGTCATGACGAAGTACTATTGTTATATAAGTTTTAAAAAAGTGTCTGAAACAACTAGAAGCATTCAGAATGCGACGGTGCAAAGAATGTATGAGGAAACTATCTACTGGTTTGCTGGTTGCAGTTGAGTATACTTTTTGTTTGTCAGATTGTGACTGGCATGGTCCTGGAGCCTCCAGAATTAGCAACACGTGCAATGACAGAATAGAATTAACGACATTCGTACACATATGCTATAATTCATATTTATATCCAATAAATAGACATCAAAGTAAAGTTACACTACCTTACGTTTGCAGTACGGTAGGCGAGAAGTGTGTTGCGTATCAACCACCCCGCACATCCTGTTCCCCCTTGAACCACAGATCTAAATCGCTTTGATATGATAGCTTTCATGTAATAGGACTGCAGCAACAAAAACTGCAGAACGTCCGGATCTATCTTCAACTTTAATTTATCTGCTGACAGCACACAGCTTTCCTCCCCTTATCCGACAACCCTAGCACGCACACGAACCACTCCAACCCCGTAATAAGGCCGGATCCCCCCGATTTATCCAACTCATGTACCACTGACCCAAACCATCTCCTACATTTCCTTTGGCATGTAGTTTTACTGCAGAATTCTCAAGTGCGGTTAAGGGTATCAGATGCAAGTCTTTTTGCAATTAGAAGCATTCAAAATGCTGCTGGTTACGTTTAAACATTACACGGAAAAACTTTGCCATTGCTTTTCAACTTTGCTTTCGAATATATCTATAACAAAGTAAAAGAAAACTAGGAGTCACTGAAATTTAACGGGACATTTCTGCTTCAGGTCTATGCTAATGATTTTAATTTAAAAAAAAAATATAAGGAGGCTAAGAAAAGCACAAGTCCTATGTATCTAAAGAAAGAAAATTGTTTTAGAAATAAATACTGAATATAACTAGATTCCCTCCTTGGCCTTGTCCCGCCACGAGAATAGAGGACAGTATTATAAGGAAACATACTGATTAAATCCTAAAGAAATGTGGCAAATGCAAATATTGAAGAGCGGTAATGAGAAATTAAAATTGTATTCACGAAGATTAAATCTGAGAAGCTCTTGCTACCTTTCGGTTCGGGACTTTATACCTTCACGCCTCCTACAGCGGTGACATTCAAACCGTGTTCCGCGGAAACCTAGGGGCAGCACTCACGCTTTTGCTATTATATTCCCTTTACAATTAAATCGGTAAGTACAATATTAATAATTTAACTGAGTTTCGTTTCCCCCATATTTGTGCATTATCGGCACTAGGACCATTTTCTTTGTAAATCACCATAGGCGAAGAGGGCAATGTGATATGAAAATGGGATTTATGCTAAAATAGGTGTCTTCTATTACGTTAGGAATTCGCTGAAAGTCCATTCCGACACATCTGAATCTCTTTCAGGACTGGGACACAGTGGTTGATTGTTGTGGAAGTTAAATGGATGGAGACAGGGTACTTCTGGAATGGGTGAGTGCCAGCTGCTTAGGAAGGACTCTGCTCCGTGCAGTTAGCAGATATTTTGGCAGGCCAACAGTTAGATGGACGATTTAAGAATATGCATTTCTATCAAATAAACATAATAGAAAAGTTGCACTTTTGATGCTGATGAAATTTCCCCAGATGTTACCATGAGATTTCTGTAGTAGAAGATACTGCATTATGGCAATGTAGTCAAACCCTTGGGGAACCGAAGGAAATGTTCCGACCTTCCTTCGTATATGCTGAGTGTCCCTTCTAATTCTGATGACAATTCAGGCTCATGATTCATCTCGAAGTGCCTCCCGAAAACACGATCGAAATTCATACAAGTTTCTATAAATTTTAGCAGTGTCACTTAATACAAACCTTACACAGTCCTTCTTGAAAAAAAAAACTAATTGTCTCCTAGCTGATCAATAAATTTCCCGCTTTACATGGAAAACAAAGTTTTATTGAGGCCTTCTAACTTCTGAGAAGTTAGGCATCATAGATTGGTGGTTAGTTACCTACGTTTCGTTACAGCCTATCGGTCCCTGCATAATGGGGGCAAGCATTTACACCTGAAATCAAACTCCTATTACCATGACCACAGAAATCCACAATTGAACCTCATCTTGCAAAAGCTGAATAGAGACCAACACTTCGTAACCTATCACACAGGAGACTTCATGTAGTTTCCTCTTTCTACTCTCAGGAACTCAAAGCGACTTCTTCCACTGAGGTTTCCCGACCAGATTTTTGTATTGTACAGGCCGGCTTTGCCTTGGCAATGCACGGTCTGTCGCCTCTTGTTATGGGAGGGCGACTAGTACATACCCCTGACGATTGTTGGTAGCTGTGACC
>JGI20166J26741_11505918_pt1 | contig 12671 bp, 13 predicted proteins | sample TergutCu122P5_FD_26741 | JGI IMG/M metagenome (IMG submission 26741) | reverse complement strand
CATTCGCTGTACAAGTTGAACAGAATTGGTGACAAACAGCATCCTTGTCTAACTCCTCTTCCAATCTGCACACTTCTTGTCTTCCCTCGGTCCAGTCGTACTTTAACCCTCTGATCCAGAAATATAATATACCATAAATTCTCGAACCTAATCCGCACCCTTTTTACAGTTTCAGAGTGCTAATAAGCAGATGCGGATTAGAATAGCGTGCAGATTAGATTCGCGGTAGAGAGCGGGATTTTCGAAAAATGGCAGAGCCGCTGTACGTGCCGTAAGAATAATACAAAATTTATTATTTTATTTATTATTTGAAATATTACATAATATTTATAATTTATTATTCATCAGACTCGCCGTAATCACTCATAACATTCAACATCACCTTTATCTTCACCATCGTCCTCCCATAGAACGTCATCTTCGGATCCGTCCAAACCATTGCTTATGCAACACTTCTTGAAAGATCAGACGATAATGCTCTCCGGAATGGCTTTTTATGCAGCCGACACCCACCGCGCGACTTCTGAAGGAGCTGTGCGTTTGATTTTTCCAGTTTCTGTTAACTCAGGCGCAGGATCCGCAATCCAGGTCAGATATTGTTGCCTCGACCTATCTTTAAAGGGCTTGATAATGGATACGTCCATTGGTTGCAAAACCGATGTCATTCCACCCGGCATGACAACAAGCTCATTTTTCATCTTGCGGAGCTGGTTCTTCACGGAATTAGTGAGATGTCCTTTGAATGTATCAAGGATAAGCATTGATGGTTGATTTCTAGGCCTGCGACCCCATACTATTTTCAGCCACTCCAACATCACCTCCTCCGTCATCCATCCTTCCTCCTGGGCCCTAACTATAACGTCCTTCGGAAACGCCTCTGATTTGGGTAAAGTCTTCCTTTTCAAAATTAGCAAGGTTGGTAGTTTTCTCCCCTCAGCAGTTGCTGCCAGCATTACTACGAGTATTAGGCGAAGATTTTCGCATCCAGTGGTTTTCAAAAATACCTCCTTCACGCCTTTCTTCTCCAACGTGTAGTTTGGCGGCATATCAAGATAAATGGCTGTTTCATCGGCATTGGCCATTTGCCCCATCAGAAAATTTCCCGTCTTCCTCAGGTTGGTGATGTACCGCTGATAATTCAACAACTTTTGTTCAAAATCTTTTGGAAGCTTCTGGCATATCGTCGTCCTACGCCAGGCCCATCCGGCGCATGAACCTTATGGCCCGTCCTTGACTGGCTTTAAAACGACTTCGTGGAATGTTCAAAGATCTGGCTTTTTTTTTTCTTTTCTTTCTTGTCGCCTCTTCGTGAAGTAGATCATAACTCACTCACAAACAGTCCAGTCTTGAGTCTCTCTTGAAAGAACGTGAAGACTGCATCATCAATTTCAGGAAATCGTCCTTTCTTGGGTCCAGTGAATTTCTTTCGTGACGCTTCACACCCGCTGATTTCTGCCTTGTGTTACCGCCACAGTCGAACGTTGCTTTCATCAACTCCAAAAATTTCAGCGGCTTTGCGGTTTGCCTTATCATCTGCGCACCGAATAACTTCACGTTTGAACTTTGCCGTATACGATAGTCTTAGATTTCTGTCGTCCCTATTCCATAACTAGGGTACATGACAAATTGAAACAAGCAGTCTGTTTACCGGTATTCCTTCAGTTGAAATCAACCGTATAACCCCAAGTGGAGTTCAGCAACGAGGCATTTCAATTTCAGCATAAAAAGCGTGACTTCACAATGCAGCCAGTAATTACCTATATTTATTTTGGTATGCATCCTGTTTATAGTTTTCCTACTGTAAGAGGACATAATCCGAACTAAATGTAAGACAGGCATGAAAGAACCTATATAACATTGGCAAATTATGATACAAAGAAAGTTGGTGCTTAGTCCATTTTAGTGCTCGTAGTCAAATCTCGGGTGACAGTCACACAGTGACTCGGTTTGTTTTGGCTGGGAAACGGCGTGCCATATACCGGTATCAGTAGCGATATTTGGTATATGATCATGTTTCAGCGGAGTACACAGCAGGAAAATTCTGCTACAAAACACGCCGTTATTTAGACGTTCCTGTAGACAGCAACGCTTGACAGAGTGAACGAGGCTTCGTTCAAGGAATGTTGACTGTTTCGCCCATACTGCTAACGTATCGTGAGAAGGCAATGAAAGGCCCCCTGTTGCATGGTATAGCGAAATAAACATACCAGGTTTCTAAGATTGCAGGCTGTCTGCGAAGCGCCTTATTCATGAGTGGCCGGAGAGTGAATCTGACCACAGACCATTATATAATGTGGAGTTAACTTGTGGGGCTATAATTCTATGCCTCTACATGAATGTACGAAGCATTTAAATGGCCGCAACGGTAATCAGCTGTGGTGCGTTAGTACCGCTGGCAGTTAAATGGCCGCTTCACACACGGCGCGTTAGTCGGATAACGGTTAAAGCATTGGTAACATCCAATATTATTCAATCAGCCTGCCTTATAGGCAAGGGGCGGTTGAAAGAAAGGCGCGCATTAGAAACGTAAACTAATATTTTTTTCCTTTAAGAAATCTGCAAAAACTAGTGTGGATTATTCTTGATTTCAGACTTTCGCCGTGATTTGAATATTGTATATTTTCTTCTGGGTATTTCCCCGGCGTCAAATTGTATTTGACGCCGGGGAAATACCCAGAAGAATATATACAATAGTGTGGATTAGATTCAGGTGCAGATTTGATTCGAGAATATTTACGCATGCGCAAAACAGTTGTTTATAGAAGACTTGCGCATGAGAACTCTGATTTGTGCGCATGAGCAGAACCTTTGTTTATGGATGTCTTGCGCATGAGAACACAAATATAATTTGTGCACATGAGCAGTTCCGTTGTTTATAGAAGTCTTGCGCTCGAGAACTCAAATATATTTTCTGCGCATGAGTAGAACTGTTTGTATAGAATTTTTGCGCATGAGAACTTCAAGGAAATTTGTGCGCATGCGATGAACCCTTTCTTATAGAAGTCTTGCACATAAGAAAAACTGTAAAATATATTGTGCGCGTGAGCAGAACCGTTGTTTATAGAAGCTTTGCGCTTGAGAACAATATTATAATTTGTGCGCATAAAGATAAATGTTGTTAATAGAAGTCTAGCACGTGAGAAGAACCGTAAAATAAATTGTGCGCGTAAGCAGAACCCTTGTTTGTAGAATTCTTGCGCATGAGAACTTTAATATAATTTGTGCCCATGAGCAGAACCGTTGATGATAGAATTCTTGCGCATGAGACGAACTCTAAAATAAGTGTGGGCCTGAGCAGAACCGTTGTTTATAAATGACTTGCGCATGATCAGTTCTGTAATATAAATTTCGCGCCTGAGCAGAACATTTGTTTTTAGAAGTCTTGCGGATGAGAACACTAATATAATTTGTGCGCATGAGCAGAAACGCTTTATATGGAATTCTTGCGCATAAAAACTCAAATGTAATTCGTGCGCATATGCAGAAGCGCTGTTTGTAGAAGTCTTTAGCATAAGAACTCTAATATAATTTCCGCAAATGAGCAGAAACATTTTTTATAGAAGTCTTGCGCAATAGAACTTTAATATAATTTTTGCGCATGAGCAGAAACGTTGTTTATAATAGTCTTGCCCATAAGAATTCTAATATTGTTTGTGCGCATGAGCAGAAGCGTCGTTAATAGAAGCCTTGCGCGTGAGAACACAAGTATAATTTGTGCGTGCGAGCTAACCCGTTGTGTATAGAAGTCTTGCGCATGGGAACTGTAATATAATTTGGGCGCATGCCCAGAACATTTGTTTAGACTAGTCTGCGCATGAGCAGCAGTTGTTTATAGAATTCTTGCGCATGAAAACTCTAATACAATTGGTGAGCATGCGCAGAGCCGTTGTTGATAGAAGTCCTGCGCATAAATACCACTTTAATGTAATTTGTTCGCGTGAGGAGAACCTTTGTTTATAGAAGTCTTGCGAATGAGAACGGTAATGTAATTTGTGCGCGTGAGCAGAACATATAGAAGTTTTGCGCATGAGAATAACTAAAATAAGTGTGTGGCTGAACAGAACTTTTGTTTATAGATGTCTTCGGCACGAGCAGATCTGTAAAATAAATTTTGCGCCTCAGCAGATACTTTGATTTCAGAAAACTTGCGCATGAGAAGTCTAATATAATTTGTGCGCATGAGCAGAATTTTGTTCATATGAGTCTTGCGTATGAGAAATCAAATATAATTTGTGCGCATGATCTTTACCGTTGTTTACAGAAGTCTTGCGTATGAAGAGAATTGTAAAATAATTTGTGCGCCTCAGTAGAACCGTTCATTATAGAAATTATGCGCATGAGAAACATGATAAAAATTCTGCACGTGAGAAATACCGTTGCTTGTAGGAGATTTGCGCATGAGAATTCTAATATCAAATTTGCTATGAGCAGAACCGTTCTTTGTAGAGGTCTTGCGCTTAAGAACTCTAATAAACTTTGTGCTCATGAGAACAATAGCATATTTTGTGCGCATGAGTAATTCCGTTGATTATAGAAGACTTGCGCATGAGAACGTTAATACAGTTTGTTCGCATGCACGGAACCGTTGTTTATAGAAGTCTGCATACGAGAAATCTAATATAATTTGTGCTCATGAACTGAACCGTTGTTTATAGTAATATTGCGCACGAGAAATACAATATAATTTGTGCGCTTGCGCAGAACCTTTGTTTATAGGAGTCTTGCGCATGAGAAATTCAATATAAATTTTCGCATGTGCAGAACCGTTTTTATATAAGTCTTGTGCATGAGAATTCTAATACAGTTTGTGCGCATGATCTGAAAGGTTGTTTTTAGATGTCCTACGCGTGAGAACTATAGTATCATTTTTGAGCGTGCGCAGGACCGTTGTTTATAGAAGTCTTACGCATGAGAATACTAATTTGTGCGCATGAGCAGAACCGTTGTTTATAGAAGCCTTCCTCATGAGCACAAATATACTATTAGTTTTGCGCATGATGTAAACCGTTGTTTATAGAAATCTTGCACATGGAAATTATAATATATATTTTGCGGATGCGCAGATCCTTTGTTTCTACTAGTTTTGCCCATGAGAATACCAATGTAATTTGTGCGCATGAGCAGAACCGTTGTTTATAGAAGCCTTGCGCGTGAGAAAAACTATAAAATATGTTGTGCGCGTGAGGAGGGCCGTTGTTTATAGAAGTAATGCGCGTAAGAAATTTAAAATATCTTCTGCACATGAGCGAAACTGTTGTCTATATTACTCTTGCGAATGAGAATTCAAATAAAATTTGTTCGCATCAGCATAACTGTTGTTTATAGAATTCTTGCGCATTAAAACTCTAATATAATTTGTGCGCATGACCAGAACCGTTGTTTGTATAAGTCTGTGCATGAGAATACTAATATAATTTAATCGAATGAGCAGAAGCGTTTTTTATAGAAATTTTGCGCATGCGAATTCTAATATCATTTGTGCTCATGAGCAGAACTTTTGTTTGCAGGAGTCTTGCGTATGAGAACTCCAACATAATTTGTGCGCATGATCTTTACGGTTGTTCACAGAAGTCTTGCGCATGAAAAGAACTGTAAAATAAGTTGTGTGGCAGCGTAGAACCGTTCTTTATAGAACTGTTGTGCATGAGAAATATAATTTCTGCAGGTGAGCAATACCGTTGCTTGTAGAAGTCTTGCGCATGAGAACTCTAATATAAACTTTGCGCATGAGCGGAACCGTTCTACTCGTATGTAGAAGTCTTACGCATGAGAAATGTAATATAGTTTGTGCTCATGAGAACAATAGTGTATTTTGTGAGCATGAGCATTTCCGTTGTTTATAGAGGACTTGCGCATGAGAAAACTAATACAATTTGTTCGCATGCGCAGAACCGTTTTTTATAGAAGTCTGCGCATGAGAACTCTAATATAATTTGTGCGCATGAACTGAACCATTGTTTATAGTTATCTTGCGCATGAGAAATATAATATAATTTGTGAGCTTGCGCAGAACCGTTGTTTATAGAAGTCTTGCGCATGAGAACACTAATTTGTGCGCATGAGAAGAATCGTTGTTTATAGAAATCTTGCGCTTGAGAAATTCTATAAGATTTGTGCGCATCAGCATAATCGCTGTTTATAGATATCGTGCGCATGAGCAGAGCTGTAATATAAATTGTGCGCGTGAGAAGACCCCCCTTTTTTTTTAGAAGGTTTGTGCTTTAGATCTATAAAATAATTTGTGGGCATGCGCAGAACCTTTGTTTATGGGAGTCTCCGCGCATGAGAAATTCAATATAATTTTTCGCATGTGCAGAATCGTTTTTATAGAAGTCTTGCGCATGAGAATTCTCATATAGTTTGTGCGCATGATCTGAACGGTTCTTTATAGATGCTTTGCGCGTGAGAACTATAGTATTATATTTGAGCTTGCACAGGATCGTTGTTTGTAGAAGTCTTGCGCATGAGAATTCTAATTTGTGCGCATGATCAGAACCGTTGTTTATAGAAGTTTATTGCATGAGAACTCTTATACCGTATGTGCGCATCAGCGGAACCGTTGTTTATAGCAGTCTTGCTTATGAGCACAAATATACTCTTAGTTTTCCGCATGGTGAAAACAGTTGTTCGTAGAAGTCTTGCGCATGGGACTGTAATATACATTTTGTGGAAGCGCAGAACTATTGTTTTTACTAGTTTTGCGCATGAGAATAACAATATAGTTTGTGCGCATGAGCAGAACGTTTGTTTATAGAAGCCTTGCGCATGAGAAAAACTATAAAATATGTTGTGCGCGTGAGCAGGACTGTTGTTATAGAAGTTATGCGCGTAAGAAATTTAAAATATTTTCTGCACATGAAGGACACCGTTATTTATAATAGTCTTGCGAATGAGAATTCAAATATAATTTGTTCGCATCAACATAACCGTTGTTTATAGAATTCTTGCGCATGACAACTCTCATATAATTTGTGCGCATGCTCGGAACCGTTCTTTTTATAAGTCTGTGCATGAGGAAACTAATATAATTTGATCGCATGAGCAGAAGCGTTGTTTAGTGAAATCTTGCGCATGAGAAGTCTAATATAATTTGTGCGCATGAGCAGAACTTTTGTTTGTAGGAGTTTTGCGTATGAGAAATCCAATATAATTTGTGCGCATGATCTTCATCTTTGTTTACAGAAGTCTTGCATTTAAAAAAATGTTAAAAATCTGTGTGCCAGAGTAGAACCGTTCTTTATAGAACTGTTGTGCATGAGAAACATAAAATAATATCTGCACGTGATGAATATCGTTACTTATAGGATTCTTGCCCATGAGAAATCTAATAAAAAATTTGCGCATGAGCAGAACTGTTCTTTGTAGAATCCCAGCGCATGAGAACTCTAATACAGTTTGTGCTCATAAGAACAATAGTACATTTTGTGCGCATGAACAATTCCGTTTTTATAGAAGACTTGCGCTTGAGAACACTAATATAATTTGTTCGCATGCTCAGAACCGTTTTTATAGAAGTCTGCTCATGATAACTCTAATATAATTTGTGCGAATGAACTGAACCGTTGTTTATAGTTATCTTGCGCATGAGAAATATAATATAATTTGTGCGCTTGCGCAGAACCGTTGTTTATAGAAATCTTGTGCATGAGAACGTAATTTGGGTGCATGAGTAGATCCGTTGTTTATAGACATCTTGCGCTTGAGAAATCCTATATGATTTGTGCGCATCAGCATAACCGTTCTTTATAGATATCGTGCGCATGAGCAGAGCTGTAATATAAATTGTGCGCGTGAGCGGAACCCTTTTTTTAGAAGGCTTGTGCATTAGATCTATAATATAATTTGTGGGCATTCGCAAAACCTTCGTTTATAGGAGTCTTGCGCATGATAACTTCAATATAAATTTTCGCGTGTGCAGAACCGTTCATATAGAAGTTGATTTCTCAGATATTGTGCTGTATGGGAATGGAGTTCAGCACACTTCCGAGCCACTCGCAATGGATTGCTTTTCGCCCTTTGGAGCTACCAGAGCTTACGAAACACCATTTTCAAGTACAGGTGTACATCACGACACCGCGCTCACATGATTACTCTGGAAATGTTCACCAAGGGCTTCTACGTGTTAGGTTTTGACCTAACACCTAACAGAGATGTTGACGAACATATAATCCTGCCCCGTCACGGAAATATGCGCATTGAAGCAGGCTTTAAAAAACCACAACCAGAACCCCTCACGTGCATTTTGTATGCTGAATTTCCTGGACACGTCGAAGTCTACAACAGAAATGTTACAGTAGAATGAATACAATGCAAATCAATTAAGTTTTAACTAAACATTTAAAGTATTGTCAAGGACTTTATCCAATATATATTTTACCATCCACACTTATAAAGCCCTCAATATTTGTCATCAACCGCGACAAACATTACATGCCTGGTTCGCATTGGGTGGCTGTCTGTTCTTCCGATTCTGGATAAGCCGAATATTTTGATTCGTACGGTCTGCCACCATACAAACTAGAAATCATGGCATACCTGCAGCGCCACTCAATTTCTTGGACATTTAATCGCCACAGACTACATGGTTTAACCACGAAAGTCTAAGGTCATTACTGCTGCATCTACGCCCTCCACAAAGCCAGGGGACTATCCATGAAGTCATTCGTGAACATGTTTTTACCTGCTTGCTACTCCTGCAACGATATAAGGGCAGTGGGCATGTTCCGCGCTCAGTTTACCTGTCCGGGCCTCTGGGTAACAAGCCGGATGCCACCACTCCGAACGCCCAGGTGACCAACACCTGCTTACCAGAAGGTGAGCGTACTAATAAGAAGCCCATTTTCATTTCAGGAGTCCGTGAAGCCCGTACCTTCCTGGCCTGGTTGCGGGCATCTTGCCATGGCGATCTGACGGCCCAACTAAAGGCCGAGAAGCTAATGGTTGTCCCATCAACCGCCAACGGTTTCAGAGCCGCGGTCAGCGCATTGCGTTCCCTCGAAATGGGGAGGGTGTGAGTTTCCACACCTTCACGCTCCCGGAGGACCGCTGTGTGCGGCTTCTGGTGAAGAACCTGAGCAGGGGTATGCCTGACAGCGTCGTGCGGGAGGAGCTCGAGTCCCTGGGCATTCATGTCGCGACCAGGACCCCCTCCCACCCCACTTCATCTTTCGGGGGCCTGAGGTGTTCAAAGTGCAATCACAGAACTCTGCGTCCTGCGAGTGTCGGTGCAATCTTACGTGGCTCCAAAAGGCCCTTTAGAATGCAGGCGCTGCCAGCGCTTCGGACACACGCAGCCTAACTGCAGATACCCGGTGTGTCGCGTGTGGGGGCTCCCATATCTCTGGTGGGTGCTCTACCCCGCGGGAGCAGCCTCAGTGCTGCGGCTGCGGGGGTAACCACACGGCGAATTACATGGGTTGTAACATGTGGAAGGAAGTGAAGACAGCCCGTGCAAAGCAGGAGCCCGAGCGTGTCCGAAAGAGCCCTACCACAGGCCACCCCGCCGCTCCGAAAGCTCAGAAAGCCGGGCCCTTTACTGAGCAAATGGACCTGGGCGAGGGTTGGAATCACGTCGTCCGAAGGGGGCGTGTCGTCAAGGCCACCACCATCACTCCACCCCTAATCCAAATACCGCTCCTCAGCCGGTCACGGAGATGCCTGAGCAGCCTAAAGTGACTGCCACCAGGAAGACGGCCAGGCCTAAGAAGCCTGAGCCCCAATCCACAGCAGCCACTAAACCGGCTGCAGCGAAGTCGAAAAAGAAAGCAACCGCAAGTGTCAAACCCACGGCCGCCAAACCCACAACCCCCGACCTGGTGGTCCCCAAACAAAGTCCCACCTCCCCACTCGAGGAAATCTCTTTTCTTCTAGATCGCCTTCCCCTCCAAGCAGGTGTGGAGCTGACTCGTCGATTCCTCACGTCCAACTCCTCCCTGCCCACAGTGGCAGCCCGCCCGCGGGCTGTCCTAAAGACCGTTATTCTGTTAGTGGCCGAAAATGGCAGCACGCCCTAGGAGGACGGAAAGGTGTAAAACCCTACGCCTCGTCTGCTGGAATGCGGAAGGAGTGCGCGGCAGGAAGCTAGAACTGGAGCATTTTCTCAGCCAGCACGGTTTCGATATTTGTCTCTTAAGTGACACATTCCTTAACCCTGGATAAGCTTTCCGGCTGGCCCATTATGTCTGCCACCGCACAGACACCGACAGCGGGGGGGGGCGGGTAAGCCATCCTGGCCCGCCGTGGTACTGTCCAACACTCAGTGTTCATTCCGGGCCTGACCCAATTGGAAGGTACTACCATTCAAGTCGTATTGGCCGGCAGACCGATGAAAATTCTTGCGGCTTACCTCTCGCCATCCCCCCCCCACTGATCGGAGCGGACTTGACCGCCTGTTTAGGCGGGGGATTGCCGGTCCTGATGGCCGGCGACCTCAACGCCAAACACGTGGAATGGAACTCGCGGCTGAAAACGAGACGGGAGAAAATCCTACGTGATAATGCCGACGAGAACTCCTGTCTGATCTTTGGACCGGACAGACCACCCACCAACCCATACAACCCCTATGCTACTGCCTATGTCTTGGACATCGTGATAGCGAAGGACCTTCCTTTCCAGGTGTATCTGACTTCTTGCTCTGCACTAAGCTCGGACCACCTCCCAGTACTCATTGACACTGCGTGTCGATCATTCTTTCAACACCCACCGGATCGCCCTCATTTCAGGCGCATTGACTGGGTCGACTTCCAAATTCAAGTGTAAGACCAAATTCTGTTCGATCCGGAATTGCACAACGGGACGGCAATCGACACGTGCGTTGAGAACTTCTCCGGCGCCGTTCTGAAGCCTCTGGCAGCATCTACTCCAAAGTGTCGCCCGCGTGACGACCCACGGCCTCCGATTACGGCTAGCCTTCAGGATGAAATACGCCTGAAAACCGGCTGCGTAGGAGGTGGCAGGTCACCAGGGACCCCGTTCTGAAAGCTGAAATCAACCGTCTGCAGAGGTCGGGGTCCCGCCTGTTCAACGAGTGAAGGAACGAGCAGTGGAGTGCGACACTCGAATCCCTCCATCCCGAAGACAATCACTGTGGAGGATGACCAAACGGGTGGTGAGAGTTCCTACTCTCTCTCCCTCTGGTCACCCCGGGGGAATCGCTCTCTGAGACTCTCAGAAAGCCGAGGCCCTTACCGACAATCTGGAGACTCAATTTCAGTCGGTGACCGATCCTTCGGTCCTGGTAATTATTGAGATAGTTGAAGTGGCGCTGAGGTCTTACTTCATGCCCCCTGCCAGCGAACAAAAGATAATCAACCCTGAAAAGATTCAGAAAGCCATCAGGGGTCTCAAAGTCAGCAAGGCTCCGGGACCAAACGATATTCCGAACAGGGCCTTGAAGCATCTCCCACAGCGAGCGGCATCCCTCCTGGTCAAGTATTTCAACGCCATCCTCTTCACCCATCACTTCCCTACAGTGTGGAAGCACGCTCGTGTGATCTCTGTATTCAAACCGAGGAAGGACCCAGCACTGCCCTCATCTTTTCGGCCCATTAGTCTTTTGGACACGAGTGGTAAAGTATTTGAAAAGATCCTATTAGCTAGGATCTTACACGACGTAAGTGAGCGCGGACTGATACAAGATGAGCAATTTCCTTGCAGCTTGTCCGCCTCGTTGAAAGAATTACCAGGAATTTCGGCGAAAAGAGGCTAACAGGCGCAGTGTTCCTCGACTTGGCCAAAGCCTTCGACACCGTCTGGATCGATGGCCTCCTCTACAAACTAACGCTCCTAAACTTCCCGTCCTACATGGTCCATACAGTCTTAACATACCTCTGGGGTCGGACGTTCGAAGCGTCATTCTAGACGACTGTCACCTCGTCGAGGCATGCGGGGTGGGGTGGCTCAGGGTGGATTGATCTACCCTGTCCTCTTCAGCCTGTATGTCGACATGCCCTCTCCTTCGCACCACGTCGATTTAGCCCTATACGCGGACGACACGGCCATCAAAACCATGTCACGCAAGCCGACGCTGCTCGTCAGCTACGCGGAGTCATGCCTCAACGACCTTCAACGGTGATTGAGTGAATGGAGAATCGCCATTAATGTCTCTAAGAGCACCGCGATAATCTTCGCGCGTGCCGGACGGTGCTTTATCTAGCCCCGACCAGTAACGTTCTTCGGGGAACCAATCCAATGGGTCGACACTACTCGTTATCAGGGGGTGACCCTAGATACACGACTCTCCTGGTCGCCTCACATCGATCAGGTTAGAAAGAAGACCGCTCAACGGATGGGCATGCTGCTTCCTAAATAGGAAGAGTGACCTCTCCGTCAGGTACGGAGTCCTATATAAGCAGCTCATCCGCCCTATGATGGATTACGCGTATCCCCGTGGAGGTCCAATGCCCGCACTCATGTCCGGAGGCTACAGGTGTTACAATCCAAGTGTCTTAGCCTTGCTAATGGTGCCCCCTGGTACTTAAGTAACAGGCAGATACACGAGGATCTGGGTATTCCGCTCTTTGCCGACCACATCAGAGCCCTGACTGCGAGCTTTGACTCAAAGTTAGCTGACGTGGGGAACCCCCTAGTACGGCAACTCGGCAGATACTTACGCTGACCGAGGGTTGACCCAGTCGCCTGACGCGTAAGCGAAGGGCGGCAGGGGCCAGCAG
>JGI20166J26741_11505807_pt1 | contig 12674 bp, 10 predicted proteins | sample TergutCu122P5_FD_26741 | JGI IMG/M metagenome (IMG submission 26741) | reverse complement strand
CCATTATCTCCGTAACCGTTCAACTTTGGATATAGGTGTTTAGGGTTATATCGGTATAGTTTAACATAAGGAACACCCTCCCGAAGTTTGGTCCGTTCCTTCTATGACACCCTGTATATACGACATTAGCGTTTCTGGCTTTACTAGGAGCTCCATATATATACGACATTAGTAGCCTAAGGGTTAATAACTAAATTTATGACAGAATAGGACCGACTCTAGCTTTTCATACTGCATTTTCTGATCTGGAGTACACACACACACAAAGACTACAAGACTGAGAGATATGTGACTTGTATTAAGATGTACGGGGACAATGGAATGCATTCTTCAAAACATTAACAGTTACGTAGCAGTTGAAGTAAATATTAAGCGTGTACTTATATTGACCAAGTTTTAGTGGTTTTCTTCAGTCACTGCAGGCAAACACCTAGATAATAACTCACAATAGGCCACGATCGCTTCCTTCCACATTCTTTACAATTCACTGCTTACTAATCACACATAACCGTCGTTAAATATTCACACATACACCAAATTATGGCATAATTAAAAATTTCGGCCAGCTACTTTCAAGTATAAGAAGTTGTCTGTTCGTCTACCAAGATACGAAATATTATAGTAACTTATGAACTAACAAACAAAGTCCATGGAGTTGCGATCTCCTGAAAAGCTAACAGGGCCTTAGCTAGACAAGAAATTCCCCTACTTAATGGAACCCGAAGGTTCATTACCGCCTCCACAAGTGCTCGCCACCTGTACCTATCCTGAGCCAGATCAATCCAATCCGTGCATCCCCACACCACTACTTGAAGATCCATTTTATTATTATCCTCTCATCTAACCTAGGTCTTCCAAGTGGTCTTTTCCCTCAGATCTCGACACCAAAACCCTGTGTACACCCCTTCCCCCTCTCCCAAACGTGCCACATGCCCCACCCCCATTGATTTCATCACTCAAGGAATATTGTAGTACATAAATAAAAAAGTTATTTAAAGTAACTTCCGCTGCAGCAAACGAGGTACCTAATATTGTCAGTATAATAATCAATGATGGATAGAATGAACACGCTATCTTTCCCATGCTGTGCTGTTGTAACCACGACATCCACACGAAAGTCACTGAGAACTACACACGGTCAAACGGGAAATACCCACACACAGAGACTCCTATACAACCAGTCGGCTGAATGTATTATCATAGACTACACACTATTGAAATTTCCTGTTTTTGACTTCTCTTTAATTTCCATAAAAATAAGGTCACCTTTATGCAGTATAACAAAGTCTCCTCCATATACTTAAATTTAATTAGCAATCATTTACTTTTGCGAAGTCACTGCATGTTGCATGTCACACGAGTTACAATTTATTTCGCCTTGTGAAATTTGAGGTTAAGATCGTCTTTTGCGATACTGCCCTCCGTCACTGGGTGTCTGTTGCACAGCGTCAATTGTTCATTGGGTATCTCATCCTTGAATAGGACGGCACTATGTGATCTCGAAACGCTGGACAACAAACACACAGTGACAGAGCTCAATCTCCCGGAAGAAAGAAGTTCTCGAACTACACAGCTTCAGTAGCCTGAACCCTCGCAGATTTGCGCTGTTCACACAGGTGAATACCAAGATGACGGACTCCTGGAATAAGACGCCGTGTAGTTTGGTACATACTAACTGCCAGAAGACCTTCGGTTTTATATAAAGTATTGAACAAACCGAAGGACGTTTTGAGTCAAAGTGGCAGACGTTCAGGGACGTTCATATTTTGTGCCACACAACAGTCTTTCTTACGACGGATTATTTTACATCAAACAACGGCTTCAGATCGATGTTCATTTAATGGATTAATGGATTAATAAGAAATACAATATAATTAACTGTTAATTTACGTTCATAAACTAACTCCACGGAGCAGAATCCTTCCTGAGAAGCCAACCGGTCCTCAGCTGGTCAAGAAATTCCCCGAATTTTATGGAACCCGAAGGTTCATTACCGCATTCACAAGCGCCCGCAACCTGTTCCTATCCTAAGCCAGATCAATCCAGTCCATGCCTCCCAATCCAACTACTTGAAAATCCACTTTAATATTATACTCCCATCTACACATGGATGTTCCACGCGGACTCTTTCCCTCAGATATCAGCACTAAAACTCTGTATGCCTCTTTCCTGTCTCCCAAGAGTGCCATATGTGTCCTGATATGGACAGCTGCGAATATAATGAATAAGCAGTAGCGGGCAGCCGAAAATGGGTGGTCCTCCAGCTTGGAAGTTGGGTGACGTGCTAACAACTCCTCACCGTAAAAACTTGATATAGTATGATAGGATATATGATATATAATATGTTATGATATGATATGGTATGATATGATATGATATGATATATTTGCCAACTGCAATTGGGTTGACACCCGGTGGCAGTAGTATAGCACACATTTACACACAAACAATACATAGAACAACAAAAACCATACGTAGAATAACACAAAAAAACAGAATATACAGAACAGAACATACATAACAATAAGAATATATAAACATAACCATAAAAATACATAATTTACCAAATTAAACAAAAGCATACAGAACATACAACCATATAAACTTACAATGTTACGAAACATTTCGAAAGGTCTTGGACTTCGATTTTTGGTACTACGCAAAAGGGACGTGAGATTTGGCACATTCATAAAACCCAGCTTAAAAAAAAAAAGCCATTAAGTCGAGCTTTGGACGCCCAGTGGATGGAATTAAACAGTGATGAAGTACAGAACTGGAGGCTTAGGAGATGGATTCAAATACAAGTGCGGCAGACAGCGTTGGTGTAACGGTAAATGGTGATACGGTAACTGGTGTAACGGTAACTGGTGTAATGGTAACTGGTGTAACGGTAACTGGTATAACGGCAACTGGTGTAACGATAAATGGTGTAACGGCAACTGGTGTAACAGCAACGAGTGTAACGGTAACTGGTGTAACGGTAACTGGTGTAACGGCAACTGGTGTAACGGTAAATATCAGGATTTATATTCCTTGTTCGAATCTCTCCCGGGTCATCAACGTTCCTAAAGTTTTTCTTAAATTTCATCCCTCCCTTCAGGCAAATGCTGAGAGAATATTCCGATCAGGCCACGACCGCTTCATATTAAATCCAAATTCGTCACTCAACTGATGTTATGTAGTCTTAGGTAAAAGGGTGAAGGTAAATTTGCCCCTGCGCACGCCATACCTGGGACAAGAGACATAGTTGCGCTTCTTCTTAACATTGACATTGTATGGAGGTGAACTGTTAGTTTCACGATCCAACCGCTTTACTCCTGGGGAAAATGCCCCCTTTTTCTCTTCAGTAAGAAGATGGGTAGACTCCAGAAAAATTAAAGAGTTGTAAAACAAATATGAAGGGAATTGGGAAAGGATATAAAGGTAATAAATTTAATAAAATGTTCTCGGTATATCAGCAACGTCACAGCTGAGTCGAAACCCAACGTTTCGGAGACCTGCCGCATCTCCATCATCACGATGGGTATACTGAGGAACTGCAAGCTTATACTAATGACTTCGACACAGCCATAAAGCAGCTGATACCCCAAGCATGGTTCACTGATTGTGTGCGCCGTGAAAGCTTCGTCTTTCTAAGCCACCGAAGTCGATACAACAAATGGAGTGCACTTCCCATACATTACTCTGAGGGCATGTCAAAAGGCACTTGTCGTCAGTCGAGAATGAGAATGACTTGGTGTTTTTAATTCACACACCAAATACTTCATAACGCACACAATTGGAAACACGAGTCATGGCTTTATTCATATTCATTAGCTTGTTTCTCACAACGCGGGGGAAAGAAAAGAATTACATTAATTTCAATATCACGGTGATCGAAAATCAAATCTAGCAGGCACTACCTACCCTGCGTAGTACTTCCAGCTTAAATATTCTTTGTACATAGTAAACAAATAAATACACACTGAAAGGGGTTGTATATTTTATAATTATTTATTGTTTACTTCAAGAAGTGCTCAGTAACTCAAAGAATGCAATTTCAAACGGCAGGGACATGAGTGAAAAATTAACTGGAAGAAAGAGCTTGTTGCCTGACATCAAGTAATATTCTGGCATTGTCACCAGGGGCTGAAGAAAATCAAGATAATACTTAGATATTAAAGTCATCTATAGGCCTACACGACCGCAGTATTCGGTTGTGTTTTGTTTTCCATTTCTCTGTCCGTCCACCGGCTCGAATCTTTGCATTCGCGGGCAGCTGTTAGGCCAGTATCTCTCAGTTGAATGTGGACATGGAACACTGTGTTATTCAAAATATTTTTGCCAACCCCCTAATAAAATTCTTATATATGAAATGAAAAACAATATACGCAATGTACATATAACGTAATATTGGGGGGCGTTAGCATCACAGTTTTTGCTATGAAAACGCAACAATGCGTTATTTTTGTATTGCTGACCTACATGAAGCTGTAAAGTACGAAGTCGTTCAGTGATGCCATGGAAACGCAACAATGGGTTCCATTTGCACTGTTGTCAAGCTACAAAGCGCAAGAAACCGCTTCAAGCTACAAAATATCATCATCATCATTATCATTATTATTAGTATTAATGCCTTAAGTACTAGAATATTCAATATCACAGCTCAGAAGCCTAAAATATTTTTACTATTGTTTTGTTGACATAATTCAAGCTCCATTAAGTAAGCAAGACTTAAGGTTCTCACAAGAGTGTTTGTGAGAAATCAGGTCTTCTGAAGGCACTACAATCCTGTGAAATGCTGGGAACCACTGACAACTCACTGAATTTCAGTAGCGCCATTTTGAGGGTGTTGTTATTGGAACAAACATATCTGATACTGTATTCTGTCTGTTATGTTTCTTTATTTCAAAATTATGGATTCACACACATTAATTATAGTAGGGGTTGCAATGTAATTGGGCTAAAATATAAAAATTGGGTTAATGTATGCAGTGTTCAGTATCTTCGAAATATCAACATTCGTTAAGTTGAATATGCACATAAATCTCATAGTTCCATGTCAATAGCAGATGCTACAGACCACCTACCCCTAAAAGGGATTTTCTTCTGGTTTGAGACCAACCATAACCTCACTCTTCTCCCATAACTTATCAGCAAGATCACCATCCATTGCTGCTTTTGCCATGTGTGCCACCTAGAAACAAATTGTAGGTTTATGTTTAATTCATCCACATACCCTTCATCATGTGTATCGCACAGAATTGTCTCATCTGAAGCCCAGTGGGCTAGATTCATTGGATTCAGTAAATGGACCAGTGGCAGACCCTAGTGAATAATGTAAAGAACCTTTTGGTTCCACAAGATGCAGGTAATTTTTGTTCTGCTGGACAAATATTACCTTCTTAAGATAAAGTCTGTTCCGTGGAGTCAGATTCCCAATTACCATTAAATGTTATCCACAGAACTGTTTGCTACCTGCTTTGACTCCAGTATGTTTTAGCTGTAGGCAATTAGTAGCTTGATATCATAGGATAATGTCTAATCTAATTTCCTTTGTGTCTAGCAATAAAGTAACCACACCTTACAATCCACAAAATATCTGCCAGAAACCCCTTCAACTTCTTCAGAAACAGCCAGATAGATGGAGGTCTGCGCTCCTTCAACAGTATTCTGAAATTAAGTAACATTCAAGGGCAGATTAGCAAACACACTCTTAGCCAAATGTTATTACTTACCATAAAGCCCACTGAAATTTTACATTTAAAATGTTGTACATAAAATCTACTGCAAAAAAAAAAAGTCTGTAAATGCACTAATTCCTCTATCCATGTAAAAAACATGTAAAAATACATAACCTCAATAAATAAAGTTGTCTTATACTATGGTAATACACTAAATATTTACCAGCACAAAAATGTTTCAAACACAGCTGTAGATAAAAGAAAATACTTTTTGTGCAATACACTTCTTCCAATAAGTTTTATGCTGGTTGATGTAGTTAAAGAAAAACGAACAAAAGCATATATTTCCAAGTGATACACATTTTTGTCTTTGATAGTGACTCTTATGTCCCTCTTAATCCTGTTCTTGGGTGTTGTCACTGTGTGCAACATGGCCTTAAAACAGCTATTTTTTTTTACAGTTTCCTCTGCCTTGGTTCTGTCTGACTAAAATGGGCACAAACTCCTCCCAACCCCAATTTCTGAATGCCTCCCTTTATAACTCAACTACATTCTGACTCCTTTCACTTCAGCTTTGAAGAAGGAGGCACACTGTTCACCTGAAACCTCACCCACTTACATCTGGTACAGTACCAGCACATGAAGACATACTCATCAGTTGCTAACTTCTTTACTATATACTCCCTCTTTCAGCTCTTCACTAGCCTCAAATATGGAATTCCAATCACACGTATTGTTGATAATATTATTTATTAAAGGAGCAACATCTGACTTCTGGTTACCACTTACCTTAAAGAAATGTCTGAATACGAATGTAAGTAACATTTTTAGTACACCAGGTAAATGTCGCCATATATCTGTAAGCACCGCTCCAGGGTGAACACTGTTCACAGTGACACCTGGAATCAGTCAAAACATTGAGTATTGTAACCATGTTGATTGAAATACAATTGAGACTAAGACTGAAATCATACGCTTATTTCTGTATTACAGAAAAAAATAAATATGTGTGTGTGTGTTTGTGTGTTTGTGTGGAATGTAATGAAGATGGTAAATTTCTTAGGAAGGTAAAAGATTATAAAAAAGGAAATGTACACAACAACAACAAAAAACTAGGTGATAAAAAAGAAGAAGGAGGAAGAGTGGGAGCAGAGGAGGATAGAGATCACAGAAGATGAAATATCGCAGTGTGTGTTCTGGGAATGGTCCAAGTTGCAGCCCACCATACGAAATTAGATAAAATATCAAGATACATTTATCCATGTGTATGACATGATGACATATAGGGTATTGAAAGTATTACTTCATGCGTTCTTAACCTCAGCACTGCATCAAAGTGGGTGCTCAACTCATGCCCCAACAATTTTACCTCCAAGGTAAGAGTGCCTGGTACCCAATGAATAGGAGGCTGGGTGGACATTTAAGGAGAAGCAACAAATCTCTTCCCCTACTCAGAATTGATCCCTGAATCATGGAACTCATAGCCTAGTCACTATACCAACTGTAATATTGTGGCTCCCAGTGAAGATGTATATGTAACTGTATGCTTTAAAGCAATAGATTATTTGTAAAATAGTGGGCAAACAAGAAACACCTAACGATATACAGATTTACAATTTCAAATTAATTGTTTTATCACTGAATTCATTATGTGGCAAAGTTCAAATATCTGTGAACAATTCAATCAATCAAAATTACACACACAAAGAAACTAAGGGCAGAGTATATTCAGTGAATGACTGCTACCATTCTTTCCAGAATAGTTTATCTTCTCATTTACTCTATGAAGATATGAAGACTAAAATACACAGCATTATAAATTTGCTTGTTACAGTAATTTTACAAAACATTTTTAAATTACTTGCAACAGGTTTACCTGTTCCTTTCAGCTTCCTGGTTAACACATCAGCTGTAAGAATGTTGGCTAACTTACTGCAGAAGTACACCTGATTCCTGCTAAACCATTTTTCAAAGTTGAGGTTATCAATATCAAATTTTGCAAACCTATGTGCCATTGATGACACCATTACAATTCTACTGGGGGCTGATTTCTTCAACAGTTCTGTAACACAGAAATTGAATTGTTTTTCTAAACAATTTTAGATGTAATGATTAGTCTTCTATTTCAGAAACTTTGACATGTAGATAGGAAATAAAAATCTGTAGGTAGGTAAGTAAAAAATTATTTTGACATGATCATGTATGTAAACACAACAATGTGGTTGCTTAAACCTTAAAATATGGTACATTTTGTTGTGTGAATCTCATCTTCCGTTCCTCTTCCAGTCTGTAACAACTCTGGTAGTGGAACAATACATATTGGTGATCCCTTAAAATATTAGGCATAGGGCAAGTACACCCATCCTCCTAGAATCGTGCGCACAAAGACAAAATGCTTAGAAGAGGAAATAGGGAACACAAAATTATTTTTCTGCAGGTGAGTCAATACAAGAGTCAACACATTTTTATCCACACCAGTTTATCCCTCCAGTCAGCCTAGTAGTTACCTTCTCTCAGCATGCATTTTCTATTCTCATCAGCCAACACTGCATGCAGTCATCTGACTACCCATGCCAATTCTTGTGTTCAATCAATTATAGTATGAAAATTCCCCTACCACTTTAGGCCAGCATCACTTATGGTGAATGAAATTCAATAAAATCAAAAAAATTACTCAGAGTAAAAGCAGCTACATGTGAACATACGGACACAAACAGTTGCCAGCATCTATCAAGAAGGCAGCTATCCAAATTGATATTTGGGTGTTTATACTGCAAGAAGCAGGGCAGTTTTTGCTGAAATTTGAACTCTGCTGTCCTCTCATATGATATTATCTCAAACACCCTAGAATCAGGTGGTTCCACCAATCCTGTTCAGTGATGAAGAGTGAGTGAATTTTTCCAGTGATGAGTAGGATGTATTTTCCACAAATTATCAGATCCATAGTGTCCACAACAGATTTAAAACCAACTTACATCTACCTATAGCTAATTTAACAAAGTTCCAAAAGGGAGTGTATTACTCTGGAATTAAAATTTTTAATAATCTTCCTCACAAGATAAAAGATTTAGCTAATGAGACAAAATTGTTTCGGAATGCTTTAAAGAGGTTTTTGCTTTTAAAATATTTTTATAATAGTGAAGAATATTTTAATTATCAGAGATAATCTGGTGAAAACTGGTAGGAAATTTAAAGCATATTACTTTTACTAGAGATCTGTATGTTATTGGTTTTAAATGTTTTATAGATTGTATTTTATTATTTAATGCTAAGATTCTCCTAACACCGTGTATATTGTGTTAGATATTATGTATGAGACAATGTCCATATCCACAGGATTGTATCCTAATCTGGATTTATGGAATGCAAATAAATTACATTACATTACAGTGTCTGAAAATGGATAGCTCAGGAAAATATTTGAAGTAAGGGCTGAGGTAAGGGAGGAATTAAGGATACTATACAATGAAGCATTTTGTGAACTATTGTGGATAGGACAGTGAAAACGAAGGAGGCAAAGAGTCTGGGCATGTGCAAAGTAAAAAAGATAAATGTACACGGAATTTTTGTGGGGAAACCTCTTGTCTTATATCCATTTTGAAGACTGAGGAAGGCTTATAAAATGAGATTAATGTCAGTCTTTCATAAGTATGGAAGGTGGGTGAAAGTGGGTTGGGATTGTGCCTAGTGACATGCTTTGGTTTTAATGGTGTTGAAACTTCAGGTTTATCAGCAACATGATATTTAAGTAAATATTAAGGAACATCTGACAGCAAGAATCAGGTTGGAACGAGGCTGAAAGTACTTTTCTTCTAGACTATGTCTTACCCACTAGCAAACAGGTGAGCAAGAATGGTCCAAAGTGGTTCACTTGCATACCAAGCTGCAGATTATCAGCTGTAATCTTATATCTGATTCCTCCAGCACCTGCATTGTTCACAAGCACATCCAAACGTGGCTCTTCTTTGATAATTTTATTTGCAAACTTGCGAACTGAGGCTAAAGAACTCAAATCCAGGTGCTGTACTTCCACCAAAGTGTTCCCAGTGCTCTGAAAAATATCAGCTGTGAAAAAAAGTTTGGATATTAACGACTGTTATTGACAATTATCATCATTAAAATGTATCAAAACATGACTTACAGGTGTAATGAATGTTAAATTTTGGAGATTTTACTTTAGTGAACGATATTTAAATTTCATGTACCTTCATGAACCAGGAAACAAATAATCACTTACAGTTACTAGCTTAACAAATACCTACCAGTTCACTATACTTCAGGTTCATTTAACTTCAATTAGTGACATGATAGTTCGTTAACTTTAAAAGAATGTTTAACTTGCAACTTGCCTCTAAAAAACATAGCGCTTACTGATTAAAAGTAAACAACAAGTAAAACTCACTCGAGTTTTACCTGTTGACCGGCAGTCACGTATCTATGACATTTGAATCTACAAAACAGTATATTTTTATCAGCGATTATACTACATTTGAGATGATACTCTGCTTGATTTTGTTACAAGGTAAGAAGTCCTGAGCAGATTCTAATTAATAAAATTCTAAATTAATCGAGTGAAGAGATATTTGAGTTAATTCAGTAAACATTACCAAAATTCCCAATTTCTATGTTTTGCTATAATAAGAGGCAAGATAATTATTTTATTAATTTTGTTATTGTAAATAATATTATATTGCTAACTTTTTTTAAACTGTAATTTCTAAATTAGTTACAAATAGAATCCACTTACATTACTATATAATAGAAAAGTGGAACATACTAACCGATTTTTCTATTTGTCTTCGGTTCCTAATAACTCACTTGACGCATGCCGGATTAACTTCGGCTGGTGACAGAATTTAATTTATATTATATTTGAAACCAGTATTATTTTCCTTATTGCTCTAATCATAGTGCTTCCAGAAGTGCTGTTAGTAAAATCTAACCATATCCTCAGTGGGGCATTACACAGGTCTTAATACAAACAAACTTAATTTAAGGACCAAATAATAATTAGATTCTGCCTTAACTTACTCATATTAGCATCTCCAAACCCCCCACAACCATATGAAAATCATACAAAATATCTAGAATTCATACAGCACAATGTAACCTAAAATTAAGTACTGAACTGAAGCCATAACAGTCTTGAAGCCTATCCTTAAAAACCACAAGTAGAGGAAAGAAACTGCTTTTGAGAGGTGCCACGTACCACGAGCTTTATTTCCTTCCTCCAAATTTCTGCAGGCAAGAATCACTTTAGCCCCTCTTCGAGCAAGGTCACGCGCTGTCTCCTTACCAATTCCTGGGAAAAGTATCAGTAATTTTTTGTAGAAACTAAATTTAATAATAAGAATATATGAGATCAAAGACTGATCCATACAACATAGTATTTAGTTTGCAACCCACATCATCTGTGATGCAAGAAAAAAATGCCTTCCATGCCATATGATTTATAGCTCACGCTGAAGGAAAGCAAGGTACCAGCTTGGATTATTAATTCCTCACATCCTGCTGGCCTCGGTGCAATGTATGGATGTGAAGGCATGTAGGTAGGTTTCACCCTTTCATAGGCCATGAAGGCCCTTAGGGAGAGTAGAGGTATAGCTCTACTCTATTTTTGACCTCGGTACTAGAAGGGAGTGAGGGGTCAGTGTCACAGAAGGCATGTAAGAGTACTAAAAGATTTACAACTCTCCATCTTGGGCAATAGTTGGAATTTAAATCCCAGATCACTGAAGGGTTAAGAGACTGAAGAGATTATTACTATTTTGATTAAAAAAAGTCCTAATATAATTTTTCAGGTTTATGTAGTAGTATGGGTTCAGACTTTCTTTCTTTTATTTACCCTGAAGATGGTGATAACATGTTCTTCCAAAACTGCAGTATCACAACTCAAAGGATGACAACGTAATTAGAAAATAAATCAGAAAATGTGGCTACACTGAATGACCAACATAACAACACACTTCAAAATAGGAAGTGGGGCCTGAATGCTACAGTCCAAGCAGCATAGAAGCTTGTTTATTTATTTAAAGATATTGTCAGTCGCTCAGACTATATAGTATTGAATCATGGTACGAGTATAAGAAATGAATAATGAACTGAAAACGATGTGCATGGAGGCAATCATGATTTCAGTGATATTGACTAAATTTTATTGTTCCTATAAAATTAAACATTATATTTGAGAATGCTGCCACAATCTTCAGGCTGGGTGGCAACCCATCTGAAAAAAAAAAAAAAACTTCAAGAATTTATGAAACAAACAGTAAGTCAAGCAGGTATATCACCCTTGGTGCACAATAAATTAGACTTCCATTACGTCTGACCAATAATATAGATAAATTTGTCAGTCATGCTTATTTCAGCATTCAGAAACTTCTCGTAAATGTCGTCCCTTGCAATGTAGAAAATACATGGATATTTTTCCACCCACTTGTAAGAAACATATGTTACTTTCCTTGATCAAAGGGCAAGACACGTTAACTTATCAGCTTATTAACATACAACTCACATGCAAGTAACAAAAGGTTATTATCATATTGCGAAGTATAGCCTGTGTCGTAGACACAAGAAATATTGAATTGCTGTAGTGCAGACGGTTCCCATTAATAGGGATCCCATTCGTCCGTGTTTTCACAGGACAGTCCCAGTTTTATGGACTGTAAAGAGTTCTGTCCCGGTGTCCTGCAAAATTTTGCTCAGGACGACAAATATCCCGAGTTTTTACAAGTCATAAAAGTACATTTGTTACAACATGTATGAACATTCTGACTGTCTCACAGCGGCAGAAAACACACACAGCAGTAAGAACCATTAACCGGCCTTTTTTTTTTAATGTTAGTCATCCCGCTGTGTATGTCTAATATATACAAATATAAAATATCAGTCAAAACATAACAGTTTATTATTATACAGAGTGGCGCACGAAATGTCATACCATTGATTGTGCACATAACACATTTTTATTATTACAAAAACATTTGACATCTGGTACAGAATTAATCCTCA
>JGI20166J26741_11505696_pt1 | contig 12676 bp, 7 predicted proteins | sample TergutCu122P5_FD_26741 | JGI IMG/M metagenome (IMG submission 26741) | reverse complement strand
GGGGGGGCAGAAATGTGTTCACGGTTTGGTGGGGAACTTGAAGGAAAGAGGCACTTGGAAGACCTAGGCACAGGTGGGAGGATAATATTAAAATGGATATTAAAGAAATAGAATGGGAGGGTGTGGACTGAATCTGCTGAGGTACGGACAAATGGCAGGGTGTTGTGGACACGGGACTGAACACTGACGACATTTTGTAAAATGTGGGGGATTTCTTGGCTGGCCTAGGACCGGTTAGATTCTGAAGGGCTCTGCTGTGTGGAGTCAGCCAGCCAGCCAGCTAGTCAATAAGCCAGCCAGTCAGTCAGTTAGTCAGACAGCCAGTCTTTCCTGCGCTGTCTCCGAACAGTCCGGCCATGTTCTAAACACGTGGCGCAAATGATCTCTCTGTCTTGTATTCTGTTCTGTTTACTGTGCAATCAGTCACTGTAGTATCGTGAAGATTTTGGTTTAGTTTGTTTAAGTGTGGCGATATATGGCAAAGAATATTCTGAACAGGTGGAGAACAGGTGACGGCGTTTGGTCGTAAGAATCTCGATGTTGTGGATATTTGTGTTCGATAGAACTGTATTGGACAACAGAATACCTTTCAGTTTAAAACAAAATGCCTGTTTGAATTGAAGAACTCGCCCACTACCAGTCATAATAATATAAAAGAACCAAACATAACATAAAAGAATGAAAGTTACTGCAAATACATTTGAGAGCGTGAAGTACATTCAGTGAAAGAAGCAGAATCAAATTCCATAAAGCACGGATCAATCAACTGCACTTAATGAACGACAGAGCTTGACTGAACTGAGAGGGATCTGCACCGTAACAGGAGGGGGGGGGGGGCAGCCGGTGGGACAATCAGGTAGTCTCAATTCATTTGAACCAGTCCCGAGAGGTCGAAACATTGGTGTTACAGTGGGTGATCATGAAAGGTAGAAATCCTGAACATCGCGACTATGCTGTACGTACTGACGGCGTAGCCGAAACGTCCTTCTCTTCAGCACTGCCTGTCCACTGTGTTGCAAAGGGGCGGAAGTATTCTGGCCTTTCGCTGCTGAACTTTAGCGAAGTTAACAGTGTGAAGAGGCATCTGTTCTGTCGGCATTTCAGCGTCACTTTACCGATCGCACCAAGTAAGATAATGAACATTCATTGACACTGTGAGTTCACAGGGCTGTACTGTATACAGACAGATCAGCTGACGGTTGTTTGTGGAAGTCATAGCCAGGGACGCCGTGCAGTGGCAGGTGAACATTATGTTAACCGTAACATGACGGTGTAGCAGGAAGTGACAGTGCAGGAGCAGGTGAACATTATGTTAACCGCTAACATGACGGTGTAGCAGCTAATAACAGCAGTCCTGGGTAGGACTACATTAAGGATATTCTGCAGAGTTTGGCCAGTTCCGTTAGCAGCGTGCAGCACATTGCTGACAGTTAAGATGAGAGCTGGGAAGGCAGGTTGTGTGGGCAGTGCAGTGTGACGACAGGAAAACAGGCAATATGAGTGTGAGACATGGAGTGAGGTTCAGCATTGGACTGGCATGCGTGTGGCAGGATAAACAGGAGTGTAATTTTGGAGAGATAAGCAAAACGGCAGAGAGAAAAATGTAGTGATATGGACAGATGGAACATGGCGGCTTAAATGTCTGAGAAGGGTTAATTAACGCTTTTTGGATCCATGAGATTTAATTGCAGCAAAATGTTATACATAGAGGGCTGTGTTAGGAAGGAAGGAGGCGGTATAGCGTAGTTGTTAACAGTAACGCGAAATAGACAGGAGTTAGGAACGAAATGCAGCATGGAAGGTGCCCTTTGAGGATGTCCAACAAGTGTTGTGGAGGTGAGAACTGCACTCTTCTGGGCGATTACGCAGCGTGTAGCCGTGATTACTTACCGACGTTCGGGGACAAACTGTCAGTTCCATCAAGGGTCATGCTTGCCCTTCATAGGAACGACTTACCCTTGGTGGGACCCGGCAGGCTGTCCCGAAACGTCGGAAAGGAATTACCACTACACGCTGTATAATAGCCCGAAGGGCGCAGACCCGTACCGATTGTACAGGATGCTGGGTGGGCCCCAATGCCCGTCTGCAGGGAAACATTTTTCTCCCACCGTGGTTCGAACTCCTAACGTTCCAGTCTTTATATCGACTAAGACACCCCGGCCGCCTTTAATAAGGTAAAACAGTAGTAAATAGTAAATAATAAATGTAGGTCTGCATAATGGAGATCTTTAAAACCCGAGGTTGAAGGGTAGGTAGTTCCGACAGAATAAGAAAGACTGACGGACCGGTGCTGCTAACAAACGGCTGTTCCTTTGAACAAATCATTATATTTTGACGGAAATATAACGATTTGTTGTAAGTTCATAAACACAGCAGCATGTCCTCCGTCAAATTAGATGGTTATTTTTTAAAGACACGGAGGCAGGCAGGTGTATCACCGCCGTCCCTTCTTGTATCATCACGCAGCTCTGCAGTTTAGACTAAATCACACATTCATACGGGTTGTGGCCTGACAGTAGCAGTTGTGTAGTCACTGTGCACGTCATGACAGCATCTGTGGAAGTGCGGTACAACTTCACGCCCCGGCCACTTTACACCCGTGTAGCCACGGAAAAGTAGGCTGGGTATGCCGTGTGGCTGGTCTGGATGTTTTGGTGAACGGTAAACCTTTGCCCCTGTCAGGAAACGAACCATGATTCTTCGGACATCCGGCCCATAGCCTAGTCACTCTAACCGACGGAGCTGTCCTGACTGGCTGTGCGTTATATCGGTAACAACTCTCAGTCGGCTGATTGGCTCTCGTATATGGTAATCGTTAGGTGAAATACCCTTTTCGCACAAGTTCATGTGTGAGCCGCATTCTGTCCGCAGAACAGTGTGCTGACTTGCACACTGGATATAAAAATTCATTTTTAGTCTCCTCTGTCCAGTGGAACTCTGACGTCCCCGTCACACATAAACACCATTGCGGTACGCCCATTAACTTTAAAATACCTTAATATTACTCCATTTTGATGAATAATTGAGTGTCTTCAGGGAGATAGTTGTGAGGTTTACAAGTCTCATTGCTAAAGGGTTACACTGCATATTACGTTATGCCAGCATTAAAAATACGCACAATCAGCCATTGTGTAGTTCATATGTATGTAAACATAATTTTAGGGTGACTTTTCGCTTTTCGAGTTGTTTTATGTCTCTTCCTGTTTCTATTTTGTGTTAGAAAATTTAAAATGTGTCATCTTGTTCCAAGTAAAAAAGCAGTCCCGTTACAGGCCTGGAGTAGCCCAGAGGGTTCCAGGAAATTGAAGTTCCCAGATTTCGTGACAACGGCACAGGATGGTGGTAAGGTTGTCAGCTTTACGCACTGGCCCCCTTTACCCCCAGGAAATACACCTGGTACTCATTTCAGTTAGAGGCTGAGTCGACCCTAGGGCCATAGTGCGACCGGAAGGATTATGTCACTGAAATATTTCAATGACACCATCGGGAATCGAACCCGAGACCTGCCGGTTTGTAGCGTAGTGCCTTAACCACTACGCCACCGCGCGCCCCTTGTTCCAAGTACTTGCTCATAATATTAACGAGAAGTGTGTACTTTGTGTTTTACAGTTAGTTATATGCCTGTGGTTGAAAACAGTAGCCAGACAATTGCAGAAGAGAGGACAGGCAGCATTAAGCCTGCACTGCCTTGTCGAATATTTGTCATTTTTATTTCAACCTTCCCAGTAGAAAGAATATGAAGTAGTTGTCTCTGTCTCTTGTCTCGCAGTAACAGTTATTCTCTCCTCGAATCTCTTTGGAATAAAAATGCTCCACAACTTCGTTTATCAGTCTAGACCCTGCGTCCGTTAATCCTCTGTACACTGCCACGTTTAACATTCAAAATCTCTACTGTATTTATGTGTTTTGTGTGGATATCAGAACGAACAGCCATTATTTCCCTATACAACATTAACTGACTGATTTTTGTAACTGAGAGGAAGTGTGTTTACTGCGCGGTACGGACTGAATGTTTAAATACAATTCAGGTTAATTTTCGTGTATCAAGGATTAATGGCAATATCTGTGGAATTTACAGGGGAGATTCCATGTATCGTCGATGTGTGACGGATGGTGGCCAGATGTAATGTAATATTACAACACACATTAAAACGTCATTCAAAACCGAAAATTCGGCTGCTACCAAGTTTGTATCTCGCCTGACGTCACGGTCACCCTGGAAACTGACAGTATCTGGAAGAGCGCGGTAGGTGGCTCTGCCGGGCACGAGTAGAGAAGCCTCGCGAGTAAAAATCAATTCAGTTGGTAGAGTGCGAGCGTCAGGGTGGGCGAGCTGGTTGCAAGATGGCCGTGCGACGGAAATAGCAAGTCTCGCTACCAGGCAGCATTGTGTCAGTGACATGGAAATTGAACAAGTGGTGTCGTTTGTGGATTGCGGGAACCGGTGAGCTGGCCTGTCCATATCGCAGAGTGCCACGAGAAGAACATTCCACCTCACAGCATGGCCTCGGTCGCCGCTTGGCTGCCTTTCGCCCGGGCGGCGGCCATCGGCTGGGTTCCCATCGCCACCCACCCGCTGCCACCTCCCCCTATCACCAAAGATCGTCGGAAAGCCGATGACGAGAAACTTCTTATTAACGTTTCAGGACGGAGGTTCGAAACCTGGCGAAACACTCTGGAAAAGTATCCAGACACTCTGCTAGGTTCCAACGAGAGGGAGTTCTTTTATGACGAAGAATGTAAGGAATACTTCTTCGACCGAGATCCCGATATATTTCGCCATATTCTGAACTACTACCGCACGGGGAAACTGCACTACCCGAAGCACGAGTGCTTGACAAGTTATGACGAAGAGTTGGCATTCTTCGGCATCCTCCCCGACGTCATCGGCGATTGCTGTTACGAAGACTACCGCGACCGGAAGCGAGAGAATGCAGAGCGGCTTATGGACGATAAGCTGTCGGAGAACGGTGACCAGCACCTGCAGCAGCTGACCAACATCCGTCAGAAGATGTGGAGAGCATTCGAGAACCCACACACGTCCACAGCAGCCCTTGTCTTCTATTACGTGACGGGGTTTTTCATTGCTGTTTCCGTTATGGCGAACGTGGTGGAGACTGTTCCCTGCGGTCACAGGCCGGGCAGAGCTGGCACCCTACCGTGTGGCGAACGCTATAAAATCGTGTTTTTTTGCCTGGACACGGCTTGTGTCATGATCTTCACAGCAGAGTATCTGCTGCGACTGTTCGCAGCCCCGGACCGCTGCAAATTTGTCCGTAGTGTGATGAGCATTATCGATGTGGTCGCCATCTTGCCATATTACATCGGACTTGGGATCACCGATAATGACGATGTGTCCGGCGCCTTTGTTACTCTCCGGGTTTTTCGAGTGTTCCGCATTTTCAAGTTCTCGAGGCATTCACAGGGTTTGCGGATCCTGGGATACACCCTCAAGTCTTGCGCCTCCGAGCTAGGCTTCCTCGTTTTCTCGCTCGCCATGGCTATCATTATCTTCGCTACTGTCATGTTCTATGCCGAGAAGAATGTGGATGATACGAACTTCACTTCCATTCCAGCTGCATTCTGGTACACCATCGTGACAATGACGACGCTGGGGTAAGTCCATGCCGAGTACCGTCAGTACCCTCTGGACACCGGCCTGCGTATTTCTGGCCGCGTATAATGTTCTTGCTGTGTGTATACCAACACACAGTTTCATGATAATATTTGTATTTCGCAGAATAAACCCTTTAAAGTCTAACTTGGACTTGAATTGTATATAAACATTCAGTCCGCACCGCGCAGTAAACACTCTCCGTCTCGGTTATAAAAGCCAGTCATTTAATGTTGTATAGGGAAATAATCGCTGTTTGTTCTCAGATCCACACAAAACACACAAATACAACGTGTGGGCAGAACGTAGAATTTGCGAATGTTGAATCCGGTGGTAGATAAAGTCACCACTGGACTTTAAAGGGTTAACCTTGAATTCTCATATGAGCGGTTGCGTCCTTTTCATTAACACGCCATGTAAGACAACGCGACATGTTGAACATGAGTTAATCAACTGGACTGCATGTTAATTTATGTAATGAGGATTGGAGTCTGTGTGGCTGGGCTGGTGGGTCCTGCCGTTTCGTAGGATCGTAATTCCTTTATTTTCGGTGGTCAAGGAGTCAACCACGCAGCTGCAGAACGTGGAACCCGCGAATATTCCACCATGTTTGATGTTTCGTCATACCAGTAGCTGTAATGTAGCTGTATTATAGTGCGCAGCTGAACAGTTGTTGCTGACACAGTCACACTAACTACTACAGCCACGAACAAGAAGAAATTGAATTTCCAACTGCGCGGTCCTTATCTTATTTTACAACAACCCCTTGTCCCGCCCCCCCCCCCCCACACCCACACTTCGTCGCGCGTGTAGTCGGTCGGTCAAATTAGTGGGCTGGGTTAATATGTTAAACGATCCGATAGGAAGTTTTTAGAACAAGCAGTGCTGACTGTAATCATAATCAGAGTTGGACTGTGTTGTGGTTAATGACACTTGCGTCAGCTGTAGCTACTTGTCCAAGTCATTACACTGAGCATTAGAAAGACTGTTTACTGTGTCAGTAATGTGACTTACCTTCTTCAGAGTTAATGTGGCGGCCTGTTGTTAAAGACGGTTCGCTGCTTGAGGTGCATTTTAAGTACAGGGGCGCGAATGTGGCAAGCTGCAGAAACACGGAATAAATGAGTAACTGAATTCTTCGTGAGGCCGCAAGCCAGGAGACAGCAGACAGCAAGAACAAGATGAGCAAGCCAGGACTAAAAACAAACCAGAGACAAAGAAAGACAGCGAAAGGAATAAAGAAAAAAAGAGATTGAATTCAATTGTTATTTTTAACGTGCAAATTTAACAACACAGCTGATGCGCTTGTAGCAGATGACGGCGATAAACTTCTGTTCTGAAAAGGTAGTTTTAGAAAATTACGCTTCTTCAGTGAAGCTTCTCAGAATAGTCCGATTTGAAGTTCTTTGCTTCTGTTTTGTGGGGTTTTAAAGTTACGTTTTGTGTCATTTATTTTTGTTCTCATTTCGGAAGGTTTCATTATGTGAATGTGTAGAAATAAAATAATTGTTTTCTTGTTTCATTCCAAACTGAACTTTTTAGGGTAAAGTGACAGAAAAGAGGCAGTTTCAACATCCAGTAAGGCATTACAGTCGAATTTCCGCCGTCAGAAAAGCTCTGCAGTTGAGTCTCAGTGCTTATGACTAATTGGGACCGACGAAACTGTAGTTTCGGTGTACAATTGCTGTTTGGGTTTCAGAACTTAATAAATACCGGCAGTAGATATGTAAAGGAATTGTTTAAAGTACGCGGAATTTTTGAAAGGGTGTTTCACTGCATACAGCAGGCCAGCAAGCCATCTCGCTTAATGAATTGACTGAGCTGTGAGTGATCTGCGCAATAGCATAAGAGGTCGGCAAGCCGAATACGCAGCCACGCGGTCTTATCCCGATACGTCGAAACCAGTCTCGAAACATCGGTATTAAAATATGCGATAAAAAGTTGAAATCCTGTACATAGTGTTGTCCGATCTTTGGTACTGCGCTTTGTCAGGTTTAAATCGGCCTGTATTCGAAGTTCATTTGTCTTTGCTTGCAGTACCATATCTGGCCACACAACGTGCTGTTTATCTCTGGTCCATTTCTCGCGACACAACGTGCTGTTTATCTGAGGCCCATTTTTCGCCACACAACGTGCTGTTTATCACTGTTCCATATCTCGCGACACAACGCGCTGCTTATCTCACGTCCATATCTCGCGACACAACGTGCTGTTTATCTCAGATCCATTTCTCGCGACACAACGTGCTCTGCATCTCCGGTCCATTTCCCCCTTCTTCCTGTAGATATTTGTTTTAACCCTCTAAATGCAAGGTGAAGGACTCTTCTTCTTCCGAAAGATCATTGCTCTCGGAAGGCTCGCAGACTTCGCCCATTTGTCTTTCTGGTAAGAGCATCGTGTAGACGATGAGTTTGCAGCATTGGTGGAGCGATAACTGACGGGGGAAAACTGAAGTAAACGGAGAGACACCTGTCTTTATGTCACTTGTGCAACTCAACTTGCGCTTGTATTGACCAGAATGGAACCCGGGACTTCGCGGTGGGAGGCTGGCGACCAATCGCCTGTGCCATGGAACACGTGGCGTGTTGCTGAACATTGAGTGTTCTGAGGAGTCAGCGATGTCGCTTGTTAAACAGGAATCGACGTTTCGAAAGAACGTAAGCAAATTCTTACCTTTCGACGCCGCGTATCATCCCAGAAAATTGAGTCTTAATGTCAGCCTTGCACTCAAGCAGCATTACGCAGTCAACGGTAAATGATTGATACGGCGCGTTCAGAATCTTCGTCTGGCTGTCGGCTGTCTAAACACTTTAGATTAAAATACAACAAAAATATCTACCTGTGATTTTGTTTTGCTGTGAAAATTAGTATCTGGCATTGAGAGGATTGAATGTTGGGCTGAAGGGGATGAAGACAGTTCAGCCGTACAGTTCGCAGTTCCTGTCGTGCTGTGCCACAACTGCAACTGCAACTGGAAGTACTGTTTTTTTTTTCAACCGTAAGGACACTATAAGAAGATTTTTGTGTTTAAAAATTATAAACAATATTCAATTAAAAGATAAACACACGATAAAAATAGAATGTCTGAGACCATCTTGTAGGTGATGGCCGAATGACGTACACCATATTCACCCCCTTTAAATTGAATCGCACAAAAACGCTGTACGCCTTCAGACACCGCTATAGAGAGGCGCGCTACGTCTGTCTACAATGTGTCACAGTAGTGTTTTGTAACACACACAAACATACGTGCCCCACACACCGAACTGTGCTGATATTTACAGACACGTGTCTGTCAACAGGTGTTATTACCCTATCCTCCAACATGGAAGCTCGGCCCATCACGCCAACAAATTTAAAATACAAAACTCCTGTCGCAGGTTCGTAAAGTAACTAAAGCAGCAACATCCTAACTACCGTTCTGTTTAGCAGAACGATGGTCCTGTTCCAGAATATTAGACACAACAACAGACACGTCACAGCCGTTCGCTACAAAACACCCAGCATCTTCCTGTTTGAAACATTTTAATACTTCAGATAAAAAAGTTTATTTACTTCCCTAATATTTTTACAAACAAAAAGAATTTAAAACTCTTACTGTCTTCGTTTCGACGGCTGTCGGTCGGTCTCTGTATTTGCCACAACACAATGTACAGCGCACCGTCCTGATCGGCCCTGGGCCCACTCAGCCTCCTACATAGTAGGAACCGGGTCACTCCCGAGGGTAAAGCGGCCGGGGCGTGGCGTTGACCACCCACCCCATCTAGCGCCGAACTTAAAGAAAGAGTAGAGCTATACTTCTAGTCCCCCTCAGGGCCTTCATGGCCTGTTCTAGGGCGAACTTACCTTTACCTTTACCATTACTTAGTGTAAAGCGGTGAGATATCAGTCCTAAAGTAAATGCCAGCCTGATGACGACCAGATATGGTTGGAACTTGCAGCTGACTGTAACTAAATGTGTGCTGGTTTGAATGAAATATATTGGTTTGTTGTACTGAAATTCTTATATACGTCTTTGCTCAGACGAAGAACAGGCGAGCACTGTAACTTATATGCACCGCCGCTGGTTGTATCCAAGTGCACGATGTGTGACGTCTAATATGATAGAGCGAGTGCCTGGTACTTTGGGCCCAAATCAGGGCTGTGATGGTGACTGAGGTTGGTGAACGGAATGATAATATCATACGGGACGTAAGTGTAAATGGCCTGTGTGTATGTGAGGAGAGGAGAGGAGCGTAGAGGAGAGACTAGCACTGTGCAAGGCGAAAACCATGCACCAGATTATAACTCGAGAAATGCGTACAGAATTTTGGTGGCGAAACCTGACAGGAGACCACTTCGAAAACCTAGGCGTAATTGGGAGGATAATATTAAAATGGTTTATTGGGAATAGAATGGGAGCGGACTGAATTAATGGGGCTGCGGATACGGACAAGTGGTGGGCTGTGTAAACGCGGTAATAAATCTGTGGGCACCATGAAATGGTAGGAATTTCTTGACTAGATGAGAAACTGTTAGTTTTTCAGGAAGGACTCAGGATGTGACTCACTGGACACATGTTCTAGATTCAGTCACCCTGAAGGACCCCGCGCCCCCAATCAAAACAAACTTCCCACACTCTGCCGCCACGTGGACCCTGACTGTGGAACACAGTGACTGGCCTGGCGAGTTTCGGAACGGCACTACATTGCATCACTGTTTGTTTGTCTGTCTGTACGCGTGCAATTTCGCATTAATTACGGGGAACCCTTCCAAAATTATTACAACCTGAGGATCCCTCAGTCACACCTGACAGTATAACGTTGTGTTACATCGCTATTCCAGATATAAAGGTTTTGTAAAATGTATAACGTTTTTAGTACAGTTTTTGGCCTTCCAACTTCTAATTGGTAGAAAAAATTATTTCGTGGAACCACTGGGCAGTCCTCGCGGACTTCGCTTTGAAAACCACTGGTGGAACTGGAAGCAGAGGTCAAAGACCTTTGATGGGATGCCAAGAGGAAGCGCTTCAGGTCCCGATAGGATCCTGAGAGCCTACTGCCAGTCCTGGAGCATGGCTGAGTGTTCATTGTGTAAGGATCAGTGTTGTAGTAGGAAGACGTGATTAATTTTATTTTACAAATTGCCTCACTTTTGAATACCGACTGCGTATTGTTAAGTATAGCCTTAATTTGTAATGTAGTATCTGTCACCATACGCACAGTTCACACGCGTTTCATGCAAGCTATAATTATTCAGTACTAAATTTCAGGCCTTAGGCAGTAATTTTTATTTCTATTATCTATATGTATTGTAAAGCCGTGAAGGCACTCCGGTCCAATTGTGACAGCTCCATCCGCAAGATCTGTAACAAAAATCGCGAAGGGACGTTTTGTGTTTCGCACCGCAACTGTGCAGTCAGTCCGTCAGTGTTTCCTGATGCCACTGCGGATTACTGCGTTAGGTGATGCTGATAGTGTGCCAGCAGTCAGGGAGACACAAGGTAGTTCACATGTCGCTGTTTCTGCTTGTAGGAACGGAAGAAAAATTGCGAACAATCAGCGGTGTTGTGAGGACTAAAAGCAGTGGATGTTCGACATCCCCTCTTCTGAGATTTCCGAAAGAGCATTGCTTTTTGTAGGTTCCCCTGCTTAGCCCGCTTGTCCTGGTAAAAACAGCTTGTAGATTAAGTACGGAGCGTTGGTGGAATGATATTGGCAGGGGAAAATCGAAATACCTGAACAAATACCTGTCGCAGTTCCGTTTTAACCACCAAAAATCTCACATAGACTTGGAATCGAACCCGGGTCTCCGCGGTAAGAGGCTGGCGATTGACAGCCTGAGCCAAAATACTCGCCTTCAAGGCAAAAATGTAGAGAGATATCTTACGTCACAGATTACGCAGCGTCACTAGTTGGTGAATGCTGTAGAGGGAAACAAAAGAGGTGAAAGGCTAAAGTAAGTTGTTCTCTCACTCATCATGAAGGCCCCTCAGGTGACCGGTTGTAAAGCTCCACTCATTCGTAACCGCTACTCAAGGTGGAGTTAAATGGTCAGATTCACCCCCGGCCGCTTTATCCACCGGGAAAGAATTCCCGGAAAGCATTGGCAGGGGCCTGAGTGGCGTGTTTGTTTTGGAGAAGAGAGAATCTCTTGCCACCTGCCGGGAATTGAATCCCGGAGCGTTCATTCCACAGACACAACACATGTTTTGATTATAGTCGGCGTGATGTCACTGCTGTGCCAGTTCCCTGTTGGAAATGCAGTTAATGGACCAGAAATGCGAGTGGTTAAATTACACTTGTAACAAGGTAATGTTTGTGTAATCATCTGGACCATGCAGCCGGGTAGCTCAGTCGGTACAGTGACAGGGCTGTCCAAAGAATGTAGTTCCGATATCGTTTGTCTCTTCACAGTGTCCCGACCAGCTCTGGGCCCACCCAGCCGCGTACTGAAAGGCTACCGGGCATCTTTCCCCGACGGTAAAGCGGTCGGAGCTTGAATTGGACCAGTTACCATGTAGTACCGAAGTTAAGAATGAGTGGAGCTATACCTCTTTTCAGCTACGTCCCTTAATGGCATAGGCAGAAACATCCTGTGCTTCACCTAAGTGCCAAACCGTAGTTTCAGTTCAGTTTGCAATACAGTGTATGACGAATGCTGTGGCTTAAATTTTAAGCTGCGTGGAGTATTTAGTTTCGCTTGATGAATGATTCTTAACACTAAACATGTGAGGTAGCGGAGCAGACGTTTCGGCCTCTGCCTTGAAAGGAATAGTAATGGCGAATTGAGACATAACGTGCATACAGAAGGAGACAAAAAGGAAAAAAGACAAAATAAGACACAGTGCAGTGCAATTCAGTTAACTGGCCAATGATCGGTAAGGGTGTGCATGTTTCCACGAAGAGTCTGATTCAATTGTTGCTCATTAAGGGGTTCACTATATTGTCTAGTGGTCATATTACTACTACTACTACTACTACTACAAGGAGGTTCAAATATGACCGGGACTGATTTGTGTGTAAACAAGCCGCACTGCGCAGCAGCTGTGCGACCTTGAGAGAGTGAAGCCACAACCTCCAC
>JGI20166J26741_11505473_pt1 | contig 12681 bp, 5 predicted proteins | sample TergutCu122P5_FD_26741 | JGI IMG/M metagenome (IMG submission 26741) | reverse complement strand
GGGGGGGGGGGGGGGGAATGTACTTACTTATCCACAATAATGGTAATAATGGTAACACAGAGAGGCAAAGTTGTTCATGTTATTTATTAGGCACAATGTCTTGAAAACATATGGAGAAGAAGACATACAACCTCATACATTCATAATTTCAGGTGAAAATGGAGGTAAGTGATTAGCTTCACAGCCCAGGCAAATTTACCAATGGATAAAGTCCTCCTGGTATCCACTGGATAGAACCAATGTGTGCACCAAGAGATGGTCTTGGTGTGGTGCTAATGATTAAATTCCTTCCCTATGCTGGCAGCTGAAATCTGCCTGTCCAGCCTGCAGGAGTCACAACAATGAGTATGATAAAATACAATTTTATACGCGAGTCTTGAGGTTTGCACAATTCAGCATTTTACTGTAAACTATGACACTTAAGGCAGAAATTTTCTTACTTCCTGCATACAGACACTGGGTTGGTACCCTACCAAAAAAAGAAACCTATGGCTGTACCAGTTCAGTCACGATACCTACAGTGCAATGTCCAGATTCTTAGCAACGGAGTAGAAAAGGAAGGCTGTGTTGTTGTTCAGTGAGCAAAAAGCTACATGCCTACTCAAAAAGCAAGCCTGATACAGCAGCATAAAACATGCATGACATCCAAACGCACAGGATGCTAATAAATGTTAGCCATGTCCAATTATTCCTTTCAGACAAAACACAGCTATTCTGGATGTATTATAAACCCATTAAGGTAGACTCAAACAACTCTGTTTCAGTTCAAGGGTAAATTCATTTAACACTTTATGACATTTAGTCATAAGGCAATATTAGCAAGCACCTGGGATAATGCACAGCTGTATGGCCTACAGCTGCTACAGATGATCTCAGTTTCTCGTGGCAGTTTGAGGCTGATATCCCATATATCTTGCCCGTTTCCATCTTCAAAATGAATACCCCATGACTCTTGCTCACACAATACAGGTCCATGTGTCACAGCAGTATATACTATGAGTATTAACAAGGGTCATTATCCCTGAACAGAGTCAAAAACAGCATGGACATGTTTATTTGTAGAAAAAACATAAATAAATAACCTGACAATAGTAATAATGTTGGAAATGCCTTATTTTGTTAGAATTCCAGCTTTACGGGATATGCACATGCCATATATCTGCCTGAATGGGTTACAGATGAACATCAAGTGTGGGATGTGACACTATGCCACTGGATGAGTAGTTAGCTATGTTTCAAAGGACTGTAGTGCCTACAACATACTGAGAACTACTTACCCAATGATGCACTGTTACATCCCAACAGGCTTGATGCTTCAGCAACACTGCTGTGAGAACCTCGAATCAAGCACGGGTTAAGGATATTCTGAGCATTTAGCAAGGTCAGGATCAAGACAAAATATACATATCCATACCAATCATTCCATCACAAATTCATCCACTACTTTAAACAAACCTTTAAAATGCACATTACATCATACAAGCAACAGATGCCCCCATAAATTCATGCCATGCACAGAAACTGAAAATTCAACAATATGGATAACAATCAAAATGCAATAGGAAATACAACAATTCAGTATGATGTTATGAATAATAAAAAGGAAAGTACATCTACTCAATAATGAATTTAAATTACATAACTGAATATTCAGCAACATCTATTAAGGCTAGACAGCTATAACTTGAAGTCCCATGGAAACGAAACTGTCATACAGACAGGTAAAATGCAACTGATATCTTCAAGACACTAATTTTAATGAATGGAAAATCACATTAATCCATAACATGTGGCCAATCTTGCAGAAATGTGCATGTCATGTAATGAAAAATGGTAAGAAATGTTGTTTATATGAAATGTAAATTCAAACATAAAAGAGAGAATAGTAACACAAAATCCATTAAAATTCAATATCTTGCATAATAATGACAGAGGACATCCTACAATCCCCCCACCCCCACCCCAGATTGCATGTGTTGACAATTAGAACTAAACATGGAAGAAGCATCCAAAATAGACCAGAATATGCCTCAAGAATAAAAAATACACATTTCCCACCAAAAATACCACATCATTATATGTGTATGCATTCTGCTCCAGTAATGCTAAAAAATACCGATTAATGTATACCATAACAAAATGTACATTACTTCTCCGCCCTTAAACTTAAACATTCTATATGATGAATTAATGAGATTTTCATCAACACAATATAACCACAATCAAGACTGAAGGAATCAGATCTACTGTACTTATTACTCTGTATGTTAAAATATTACCATCAACGTATGAGCATGCTACCTCTACATGATATTTACATAGAGTTGCATACAGTACCTTCATCATCCTCCTCCATACTGTGGATATCATGTGCATGTGTCTCCATGACGACTAGGGCATCACTGTGTTTGCGCTTTGCACCACGTTCTGCCACTGCTGTAACAAGCTCCACATTACTGCTACTGCTACAGAGCTTAGAGTTCACACTACTCCGTGGCATGACTCTTCTCTCATCACTGTTATTGTACTCAAACAATTGCCTGGAACTGACAACAGCTTCTTGCTGCTGTTTGGAAAGAAGTTCGCCACTACCACTTCCACTAAATGATGACAGTGCAGAAACTGTAGAGGATTCCACGTACATATTCCCAACACTTTTTCGTCTCTCACTTTCACATATCATATGTCCTATACCCGTCACACTCATCATAACATCACTTCCAACATACTTCCCAGGGTAATCAGTTTGGCGTGGACTTGAGGCATTACTACTGAAACCCCCTTCAGTAACAGTTGGACTCACAAACATACCTTTCCCACTACTTACTCCCCAGTCATATTCAGTCTGGTCTCCTACACCAGAAGAGTCTTGCTCATTACTACTAGACACACAATGCACCATAGGCATTGGAGATACTGTTACCCCAGACGAGGACTGTTGTCTGCCTAGAAGACTTTCTCCATTAGCACTAACAGCCCCACATGAGCCTGTGACTGGACATGAAGAAGGGGAAGGAGAAGACAGACCATCATCAGTACTTCCAACACCTGTTGAATGTGTGGTAGTGTCGGCAGATGGTGTCAGGGAATGACCATCAGAACTACCACCACTGCTATTGCTCCCACCTCCAGGGTCTATTGGACTGTGTGTTGTGGTGTCAGGTGGACTCCCACCAGATGAAGCTGCTGTCAAAGTCTGACAAAATGTGTTGTTAGTTGTCACCACAAGCGATCCAGGTGTTACTGATGGAGATGAGGATGCCTGAACACTCTGGTTCACAGCAGTCTGAGTCGAAACAGAGTGTTTCATCATCAGAGGTGGCTGGCCGGCTTGTCTGGAGGGTGGAGGCGATGATGATGAACTACTACTGCCCTGTTGGACTGGACTTGTCTGTATCTTATCCTGGACACATTGTGCAGTACTGCTCCCCACAATGAAGTTCTGATGGTTTACATTCAGGGTGGTAGCTGATGCCACAGCATTACTGGTGCTGCTGGAAGGGAAGTTCTGAGGAGTTGTAACAAGTTGTTGGTTGTTGGACACCATTGTAGTCTGCTGCTGGACAATTGTGGTGTTCTGTTGTACTACAGTAGTGTTCTGGTGGTTCTGAGTTGTGGAAGCTGTGCATGGTACCATCAAGGTCTGTCCCATCTGTCCACATTGTACGAATTCCTGCTGAGACTGGTGTGCTCCTGTAGCAGGCCTTACAGGTGAACTGTTGGCTGTGAAAGACATTTGCTGATTAGGACTGACATTTGCTACCAATGGGCTGAGCTGCCCACCAAATGCTGTTGTACCATTCACAAGAAACTGCCCTCCATTGGGAGAACTTGTCAAGAACTGTGGTGCTCCACCATTCTGCTGTTGTAACATTGGCCCTGTAGTCATTTTACCTCCTGTGGTTGGAGTTCGAATAACCATGCCTGCAGGACCTGCTGTAAGAATGCTTTGTCCAGTTGGATGACCAAATACTGCAGTTCCTCCGTGACTCTGAACAGGAGTTAGAACATTTTGACCGTTGACATTCTGTAGCTGCAACTGAACCCCAAGGTTGGTGGCATCTGGAAGGAGGGTAGTTGTTCCATCAGTTGCCATAACCATGCCTCCCAAACTAGGGACAATGAACTGCTGAAATGTTGGGAAGTTCTGAACAACACCAGCTGCACCATTCAAGAGATTCACAGGTTGAAGAAGATTTATTTGTTGTGGAGGTTGTGAAGTGGCAGAAGCTGCTATTAGTTGCTGAGTTCCAAAATGTCCTGTTGTGGTGCCTGGTTGCCCATTCATGAGAATCTGTGCAGGTGCACCTGCCTTTCCAGGAACTATAGTCAGTGCCTGAAGCATTGGACCAGTTGTGGTTATACTCTGATGTGGACCAGACATTGTGAAACTCTGCTGTGGGAAGTTTTGTTGCTGCTGTTGCTGCATGACAATACCGGTTGCTGTGGCAGTAGCTGCAGCAGCTGGGGAGTTCTGCTGAGATGCTATGTGTAACATGGAAGCAACAGTTTGGGGAGACACTTTTCGTTTCTTACTCCCCCCTTTTTTCTTCCCACTGCCAGGTGTTGGGGAAGAATGGTGTGATATTTCAGGTGAGAGCAGAGATGTTTGCTGGGGCGTATGGCGCATATACCCCGAAGTGGTCTGTGAATTTCGAGAGCCTGGATGCTCCTGATTTATGGTATCCAGTAACTGCCCTATTCCATTCCCTGCACTGTTTGGTCCTTGAGAATGATGGATAACATTTCCTGTTGCAACTGCTAGATGAGGAATTTGCATGGCATTCTGATTAAGTCCTGTCATTCCATCAACAGTCATTACACTCGGCTGAATAAGTAAGGGTGCAGGCAAAGCATTCACTAAAACCGTAGGTTGGCCCAAGACTTGTTGTGCCACACCAACAGCAGGAATAACCTGAGTAACTGCTGCAGTCACACTTGTCACCATGGGTGACACCGACATAGGTGGCATCGAAGAATGGCTGACAAGTTTTGCCATAGAGTGGGGAGGAGGAGGTTGTGGTGGTGGAGCCATCAAACCTGCAGCAGGACCTGGTGGGGTCATTACACTTCCAGTATTTGCCATTATCAACTGACCACCACTTGAGACAAGGAAGTGTCCTGGAGGCAGTCCAGGAGGAGCCCCAGGGGGTTTCAGTATAGCTGCTGCTTGCTGCTGCTGCTGTTGCTGTTGAGCCTGCACTCCATTCCCTGTGCCCATCACATTCTGCTGCTGTTGATGTGGAGATACCTGAATACTGCTCACAACACTCTGAACCATCTCTAATGGTGACTTGGAGACAGTAGCAACTGGCATGCCTTGTGAATGTGCAGCTGGAACCGATACAGAAGGCTGTGGTATGGTCATCATGGCTGCTTGACTTGTATATATTGGCAGTGCAGGCTGAGGTGGAAGTGGTATTAAAGATGTAGGTGGGGTGTTGGCAGTTGGTGCTGAAGGATTTCCAACTGACACAGTTGCAGTGTTTGCTTTTCCAGCTAGGACTGAGGTTATTGTGTTGCTGCTCACTGTATGGCCACTTGCCATTGTTGTGACCACTGTTGAGGACTGGACTGTGAACTTCTGGCCTCTAGCTTGATCATGTATATGATGGCAATAGTTATCACCTGGTCTATTAGAATGCCTCATAACAGGAGAGCTGGGTATGCCTGGTGAGGAACAGGCAACCACATTCTCACATCTAGGAGCTTGAAAGTGTACTTGTGATGGACTGGAATAGGAATAAAGTCCAGGTGGACTTACATTAGGTACTGTGAATGGAGATGACGAAGAAGAGGAAATGTAGATGTTTGACGTTGAAGATGTGTCAGGGACTCGACAATTCTGTGATGAAGTTGGTGTGGATGATGATGGTGATGCTTCAGGCTGTGGTAAACTGTACGTCTCCACGGGTGAACCATTACTTGTACTAACAGTACCCCCTTGGATCGGTCCTCTCGAGTCAGATGTCATTGACACCTGGTGATGCTGAGGTACAGGATTCCCTAACCTATCAAACGTTGAAGATGTTACTGGACTTTCTTCTTGGACAATATTAGGGGTTGGAGTTCCACTATTTGAATTCTGTTGAACCAATGTGTCATTTGGTGATCCTCCAGAATTAAGCTGCACATGAAAATGTTTAAATTCATTTGACATGTTATGCTGTTGCTGTGATTGCTGCTGGTGCACTCGCTGGCTCCCAGGATTCAAATTTGTGTGTTCAGGTTGTATAACCGGTTGGATGTGATGTTGCATTTGATGATGGAATAATATATTATCGCCTGCACCACCTCCAGACGAAGAAACAGGAAGCAATGAACCTGAACTAACACCACAACCTTGACAATGATTTCCCACTTCCATTCTATGTTCATGCAGGACACTGCTGTCAGGTACACCAACATTAAGCATTGCTGAGCCCTGATTTTGAGGTTGAGTGTATGACGATATGGTTACTGAAACTGTAGGAATTGGGCTGCCTATACCGTGATGTGATGTTATAGCTACTGAGTTTGAAACCGAAGCATGAACATTGAGGTTTGGTTGTGGTACAGGAATATTTGAATTTGTCCTTGAGGTAAAACCAGGGGTTCCTTTTGGGGTGGGTAAAAGGACATTACTGGGAAGAGGAACACCAACTGCTGTTGGTGATGAACAGGAAGTTGGAACATTAACAGCAACATTCTGAGGACTCGGCACCTGCTGGTCAGGAGTTATGGGATTTCGAACTGGGCTATGACACAAAAAGCTGGGGCCACCAACACCAGTCTGACGTGAAATGGTGCTGTTCAGTAGCGCAGTCTGCTGTGCTAGATAGCCACTAGGATCCTCCATAAAAGACGGGACATTTGGGTTGGTTCCCGCCGCATAATTGGGATTAGAGCTATCACTATTATTTGGATGAGAAGGTGGAGGTCGGTTATGTTCTAAAGGAATTTGACGCACATCAATGTTTGGACATGGGGCATGAGAATCCATGGGTGTAGGTCCTCCACTTCCTTGTAACGCAGCAATACCTACACGATGATGCTGATGATGATCAAGGGTACTATATGATCTCTGTTTTCTGCTGGTTGAACCAGCCTTTCCTGACCCCTTAGGCTTCTTCCTTGACACTTCTTCTGTCCAAACAGGTGGTGGAGGTGTGTGGTGATGTAGAGGAGGAACACGGTCGTAAGTGCTGGGAGGTGGCAAGGCATTAGATTGTGACGTTGGCATAACTACTGGAGAATGATGTGGCTGATTCACGGCCATCACTGCTGCCCCTGTACCCATAGTGCTGGCATGGTTTCGGTTTTGTTGCTGCCATGGTGGTGCTCTCTGCTGATGCATCATCATGATACCTGCACTGCCAGCTGAACCTGATGATAGCATTTGATGGTGATGTGGCTGCTGCATTTGCAAAATATTTTGATGTTGTTGCTGCTGTGGCTGCTGCTGTTGAGAAAGTGGCCCTGTTATCTGTTGCCCTCTGTTATACTGATCAACAAAGATATTACCAGGTCCTGGAATGCTAACACCACTGCTGCATGGAACAGACACAAACTGATGATGTTGCTGTGGCTGTCTCGCATTCTGCACTGCAGAAGGCTGCTGCTGTTGCATCAGAACTTTGTTCTGATCTTCTAATCGAGGCTGTGAAACATGATACTGACTTTGTGGTTGCCCATAGAATTGCTGCTGCTGCATTCTTAACATGTGGAGATCCTGAGGATTTTGACTGGAACTGGAAGAATTAATGACACCTGAGTACATAACATGGTGTTGCTGCTGAAGTGCTTTACTATTACCACTGATGGCACCACCACTTGCAGTGTGCATTTCATCGGGAGTGCTACTCAAAGGTGGTAACCTTTGTTGAGGCTGACATAATATACCAGGATTTCCTCCACTATGAACCATCATTCCACCAGCACCCATCATAACTTGATTCCCTGTGTTACCAATCATCACAGGGTTGGTTGTGTTGCTACTCACAACAGTAGGATGAACAGCATTACTTGATAAGACAGCTGCATTTCCAGTGGTGACTATTCCACCTTGGTGAGGGTTCACACTACTGCTGCTGCTCTGTGTATTGGACTGCTCCAGAACTGGATTCCCAGGCTGAAGGCTCATAGCAGGTTGATTGTTTCCTGCAACTCCAATCAAATTCTGCTGCTGCTGTGTTAGGTTGCTCAGATGGACAGGTGAGGTGTTTGGATGGACCATGATATTGCCACCCAAGATGGCTGATGTGACTCCTCCATTCGGGGTGGTGTAACGGAGTAACTGTGGAGAAGTGTTGACACCTTGAATAACATTAGTGTCAGACGTAAAGCATGGTGGTGGAAAATGAGCCCTGTTTGGTATCTGTGGACCACTTGTAGGAAGATGTTGAGTTGTTCCCACACAAGATTGTCCTCCACTCCAACTCTGTATCAAATGAAAGGTATATAATTAGAAAAACATAGCACTTATGCACATAGTCTTCCTGTCATATTTCGAGATCTAATGTTTGTTTGTCATGTGTTCACAGTTGTCATACCAACAATTAATAATCACAAATCTTCAATAATGTTAAATATACAGTCAAATGTAACTATATAACAAAATGTACTGTCTGAAAATAAATTACAATCTATTTACACACGGCCCAACACACTATGACCCATTTTCAGCATCAGGGACATATGAAAACTACAGATTACAATTGTTTCTTACTTACATACATACATACATTCCAGGGATCCACAAGTTTGTTAAAATTAAGGTAGGATGTGGAATAAGTTATAAACATACAAAAAATACAAAGTATGCAGTGCTGAAAATATAATCACTATATTATATGGTAACTTAGCAGTACATTTTACTGCATAAGCCATATTTCTAACACTAAAACACAATCACAGTATTGAAAATATAACTTAAATTAGTGTAATCAGTAATTTTCGCATGTCCTTGATAAAGTGTAAATTGGCCAAACCATGCTGTGCCACATGTAAACACACCGCATTTTAGTTTCTACCAATACATTCAATATCATTGCATTTGATGGTGGAGCACTCCCTGGTTGTTAGAAAAAGAAATAAACTGTTCACACACCAAGCATTTATTAACTTAAGACAAAGAACTTTCACCTGCCCATCTACCTTTAGCTAAAATGAATGTACAACCCAAAAGTGAGCAGCAATTTAGCTCCATGTGCCAGCATGCTGGACTCAAGTTCATATGGCCATAGGTTCAAATGTGAGTAAAGTACCCATTTTGTTTAAACACATGTTACAGTTAATTAATAGTAGCAGCAGTATATAGTTTGTGAGATTGGAGGTCCTCTTAGCAATGCTTTGTACATCCATTTTACCCATCAACAGACCAGAGCAACCCAGACTGAAATCTTAATTTTTTATTTTATTCTTGGCAATTTTCAAGTTAACATTTGATTCTCCTTAAATATTTTTCCACATAACTGAAAGATTCACACCAATACCAAGCTTCACCTGTTACCTTACAAACAACATTTCATACAGAATTTTTAGATACATGTATGGTCTACATCCATACCAAATTTCAATGGTTCATCAAATGATACTGCCATAAAACCAACAGCCAAACAGAATTCCAAGCAACCCCATTCTTTTGTTTTGCATTTCACTAACTGAAACACCAGAAGAAAAGTCGGTTATTTATCAAAGATCCGATGATACACATCACTTTAAAATCACACAAAACAGTGGTTATAGTGCTGTTTTCACCTCATAAATCCATGTGTGTGTCATTTTTAAGCGTGTTCACAAAACTGCAACAAAAGACTATTAGCTTTGTCATGTCTGTTTGTCCGTCCATCCGCATGGAACAACTCGGCTTCCATCATACAGATTTTCATGAAATTTGAGTATTTTTCGATATTCTGTCACAAAAGTTAAAGTTTTATTTAAGATTTGACAAGAGTAATGGGGACTTTACATGAAGATGTAAATACATTTATGATTATAGCTCCATGAATTCTTCTTAGAATAGAAATTTTTCAGACAGAAGTTGTAGAGAAAATCAAAACACACTTTTCACATTTTCTTCTGAAAATCATGCTGTTTATAAGGTAATGCAGAACAATAAGGCAGAGCCAGACATGCCACAGATGACAATATAGCACATGTGCTTTGCCTGCTGGATATCTAAGGCTACAGGCACATGCTCAGAACATGTAATACTAATTGTTTTTCCAAAGCAAAAATGGTTATTTGAATGCACCTCATTGTTACGTTATATGTACAGTCCCTGTCTTGTTACATTACAACTGCTGGAAATGAAAACTGTATGAGTAAATAGTGGTCTTCATTGCGTAACATTCATAGCAGAATCATCATATTCACCCCAGTGAAGAAAAATGACATGACTCTATGTTAACTGCAAGTGAATCATACAAAGGACTTGTGATATGTGCTAGCACATCTGCTGGTTTATAAGACACAGTACCATAATGTGTATGAATGTAGTAAGCTGTGCAAATCTTTTGACATCCGCCATGCCCAAAAACATTATAAAGTAAATAACAGACAAGAAGACATACATCCTGACTTTTACATGGAAGTTATCTGTGATCACCATCAAACAATAATCCAATGACATGATTTAAAAATAATAAAGACATCCAGAATGGCATGTCTGCTTTACCATATAGGGAAGTAATACTCTTCATTTCTAACTACTGAAAGAATTAGGCACATGACTCCTTAAGCCAACTATCCTTAAACTTCTGAGAGTTTATTCCAAAATATGACAAACATCACACACTTAACTTGGTGTGCAGACCATTTTTCAATTTCAAAACTACTAACAAAGTACGTGTTGTAACTGAAAGTTACGTGGATGTAGCTGAACCTCAGTAGTCAAGTCCTTCACATGCTTCTACTGACCTGTGGTGCCCGACCAGCAGGCTCTTTAACGTGAGGAAGCATTCCTGCAGCAAGGTTGTGTTCCCTCTGCGCCAACAGCTGTGAAACTGACACACCAGAAAAACCACTTGCGCCGCTCACTTTTCGTTTCTTGCGTGTTGCCCCTCGACCATCTAAAACAAATAAAAAATAATCTTTAAATCACAATTATCTCTAACAATATATACTTACATTTAAACTACATTACAATTATCAAGTGTGGACGGGGTAGCATTGTCGGTATAACGACTGCCTATGGGCTGGACAGTCCGGGGATCGAGTTCTGGCGGAGGCAAGATTTTCCGCACCTGTCCAGACCAGCCCTGAGGCCCAACCAGCCTCCTGTACAATGGGTAGTGGGTCTTTCCCGGGGGTAAAGTGCAGCCAAGGTGTGACACTGACCCCTCACCCCCTTCTAGTGCTGAGGTCAAAAATAGAGTAGAGCTATACCTCCACTCTCCCTAAGGGCCTCGTGGCCTATGACAGGGTGAAACCTACCTACAATTATCAAGTTTTACAGACTTACATAAATTGCATGAATCAATTTTTTTTCAATGCCCGACACCCTTCCCCAGATTAATGAAGTTTGGTCATTGTTTGAAATGACTTCCCATGATACTTATTCTATATGCATTTTATCTGAATGGGAGACAGTCCATTTTGGGAGGACTGTGATGGCAATAATAAAAAATGACCATATATATATATCAGTTCCCTGGGTAACATCTACATCTGCAATGTCAGCATTCAGGGCAGTCAGTTTGGTGCAAAGGCCAATCCAGGGTTTGAAGTGATTTCCTAAGTGTTCGGAGTACAGTGGAACAACCACTTGGGGTTGTGGATTTTGTTCCTTCATTTAACTTTCAATTTAAATAATCCCCAGTCCATACTCTTAGTGCTAAACTACCTCCCTTTCAGGCTTTCTTTACTTTAGTGTTTTAATGCAGTGGCGCGCGCGCACGCACGCACGCACGCACGCACACACACACACACACACACACAAATATTTAAGGAAAATTACATAGTAGTATGCATGACAAAAACCCCTGACAATTAGTACCTGTCTCTTCCCTGTTGGCTGGCATTTCACGAAGGGTAAACAGACATTTAAATCAGGCTTTTCATGCTTCACACTTTCCATATGGAAGTAAGTATGCTGCACACTCATGTAAAGTTTGACTACGTATGGTTGTGTGACAACTTGTAACTCATTCAGGATTATTTTATTGTGACTACTCTTCCAGATCACTATTTTATGTGTATAAGAGATACATATTTATGTTCTACATATTTTCATCTCACATTATCTTGTAGCACCAAAATCTAGAAAATTCAGAAATACCATACAAACCAACATATTACAATAGATTAGTGGTTCCAGTTCTTTACAAACAATGGTACGAATTATAAAAATACACACAACATGGATGTGGTATGGCCTAGGCAGAAAGTCACCCTCTTCCCAACACGAACACCCAGGTTTAATTCCAGCGCAGTCTATGTGGGATTTGTGATGGACAATGTGGCACTGGGACAGGTGTTTCTCCAAGTACTTTGGTTTCCTTCCGTCAGTATCATTTCACGAATGTTGCATACTCATTCACCTATTGCCAATACTAATATACTGTTAGCAACTGACAGTAACAGGAAGTACTGGTATTACTTTTGATTTGTGTTTGACCGTGCATCATCAATGTAGGTGAATAATATAAATGACCAACTAGATGCAACAATAACAATTTTATTGATCTTTGAATCAGCTCA
>JGI20166J26741_11505362_pt1 | contig 12682 bp, 13 predicted proteins | sample TergutCu122P5_FD_26741 | JGI IMG/M metagenome (IMG submission 26741) | reverse complement strand
GATGTAAACTTCGCCACTTACGCTGCACTGCGACAACCGATTTCAGTTCTGCATACCACAACACAAATTGAGCCTTCTGGTGAACCGTCCACATCCTGCCACCCACTGATTAAAACTGAAAGACAATGACGCAACTGTTCCAAAGTCACCCCCTCCCCAGCACGTGCACATGACTCACCACCGGCGTGAACATCGCCCTAGCTTCTCAAGGTCACCACTTGCGGTTCCCGTGTCAACGACGAGCGCCTCCGCTGTTTAAATTAATTTTAATTTTACAATAATTATTTTAAAATTAATTTTAAAGTTAATTTAAAATAATTCATTTACAAATGTACTAAGGTAAGTCTAAAACTTTAAACTTTTCTGAACATTTTAAGACGCCAAACGTGTAAATCCATCCAGTACGTTTTAGGTTATAGCGGTTTCAAATCCCGTCCATCTTTTTCGATGACCCTGTATTATATGACACATATAAGTACAGAAAAGTGTTTATCGTCGACTCCATAATCATTTCTTATCAAAAAATATGCCGATATGAAAAATAATCTACGGCCCAAAATCACCTTCAAAACAAAGCTAAGTTAGCGCCATCGCAACAGTTTTAAACGACTTAGGACTTAGCAAACGTGCAGACTAATGAGTAAAAACGTGTACTGAGTTCAGGCCTTCCATTCTATGAACGTTTTCTTGGGACTTGCGTGGGTTGTAACGGTGGTAAATACGTATATCCACTAACACATAGATTATATTAATATTAATATTATTAACGGTAATTTGAAAACTGGCTAAAAATTTGTTAAAAATTATTCGCGAATTTTGACCTTCTAGTTCCTTCAATACTAATCAAAATTTGTAACACACAATGAAATCAATATGGACGTCTGGCTACTGTAAGCTGTTCACACTGGGTCAGGTAAAATAATGTGATGTCAGCAACAAATAGTGATTTTCGAGCATCATCAACCGTCCAACTGTGTACACCAGTCCTACTGACCTGTTAGTCGTGTCTAACAGGAACGTGGTGGTTGAGACTGGAGATTCTCACAACAGTCGTGGGACTGTGAAGACTGTTACGTTGATGGATGTGACGTAGTGCAGTTTGGTAAAACACGAACGTTTCATAGGGTCACGCTGTCTCTACTATCACGGGCTGAACCACTTATAAATATTTCGTTTTTAAGGAAACAATTTTTCTCGTGAAGCTCATAGGCTAGAAATTTTTTCGGAAGTGGTGCAACTGTCCCTAGACAAAATCCAATTTCCAGTCCATGCTGTATATAGTGCAGTGTTTCTTGTAAACCATGAAGTGGAGCGGATAGGGGTAGAATTTTCAAATTTTTAGTTGAACCGTACCATGCAGAAAATTAAACTTTAATTAAGTTTAATTCAAAATCGTGGGTATTCTCAGCCTTGCATTAAACTGTGCAACACGTGCTGAGAATGGATTGATCTGCTGGTAACGACTCTAACCCATAACAAGCTATTGTGAAGCGGTAGATAATGTGAACAACAATGCATCAAGAGTTCTTTCTTCTCGGATGAAAAGGTCTGTGGCTTAGTAAAAAGGCACCAATGTTTCGGAGAAACGTGTTTTCTCCTTCTTCAGGGCATGATAGTAAGATAAGCGGGGAAAACAAAAATAGTTCCCTTACATAGGAGAACTGAATCGAAGCTACATGAAAACAAATAACAAATGGCAGAATTAAGGAGAAACACCCCAATGGCAGATGTGGAGGGGGTGTAAAGAGGGAAACAAGGTTGGTTTACAGGGATTAAAGAGGAACAGAAATTCAGTATTGGGAGTGGATGTAGAGTTCCACACAATCTTCACATCGGTCCTAGAATGAAGTGAGAGATCAGCTTCATGCCCCGGCCACTTTACTCCCTATGAAGGAGCTCCGGTATCAACTGAACAGGAAATTCTGTGGGCAGCGGGGCCAAGCTGCATGTTTTGGAAGAGACCAACCTCTCTTGCCCCAGATGGAAATAGCCAATCGTCCACTCCATAGTCTACTACCTACATCGAATGAGCTATCCCGGCTCCAAAATAAATTCATTGTCAAGTAACTAAGATTAATAAAATAAAACAAAACAATGGGCTGTAGTAATAACAAGAAACTGTAACATGAACTTTTCACTCAAGAAGTTCGCCACGTAACAATAAAATACTGATCCAATAACGGTCGAGCTTCTTTAAAATTCTGTTAACAGTGGCTAAGCAGCAGTATGTGCGCCATCAACATTCAGTTAAGATCAATGACTTTTAAACCTTTCGCGACATTCACACTGTCTCTTGTTTCGTGTGGCTGTTGGGTAAACCACAGGATGTGGCGGACTGGCTTCCTATGTTCTGAATGATGAGCGAGCACTTTTGTTATGCCTCAAACAATTGCTGTTTGCAATGAAGATGCTATGATCTTAGCTCTTCTGGGATGTTACGCAGCTTAACTTAGTGGTTGGTTACTGACATTTCGGGCAATAAATCAGTTCCATCTTGAAGGGTCAAGCAATTTTTTCTTATACTGCATGATCGTGGGTAACCAGCCAAGAAATGCGAAGACCTCAAATACACCTCGGCCTAAGTCTGAAATCTCGTATAAGATGCAATGGGTTTAGTGTACGTAGTGTAGGAACTGAATTCATATATCCGTATGTGTATGAATTTCATGACTCAAAGTGTTAGAGCACTGAGTGTCCTAATGGCAAATCAAAATTATGTTAGAAGCAGATAAATTTCCGAAATGCTTGTTATGATTAAGTGTAGAAAAAATGTTTTTCCGTCTCATCTGGGTGAAAACGTAATGACTAGAGTTCACACAAGTACAATTCACCTGTGGATTTGTAAGGGTGAGAAACTTAGTCCCTCAGTAAAGACCACAAACTGAGCACGTTTGGGGGAGTAAAGAGAGAAGACTATTGATCACTGCACAGTGAGGGCCTGCATATGGTTATTAGGGGTCATATAGAGGGTGTAAAGTCGTCTCACAATACAGCCTCGCCTCCAAATAGAAAACACATAGGCTCAAAGTAACGTCTACAAGCAAATGGGAATACGGAAATAAAACAGTCCACTTGCAGATTTGACACTTGGGTGCTTTGCCTTAGAATGGCGGCAGAGGAACGAATATGATTAGAAGGGTTTAAAAGTAAACCCGAAAAGCACAAATTTTCCAAATATCTAGCTGTCACCTCAAAATTCTAGGCGCCAGAAAGACCACAAGAAGCGAGTTCCAAACTGAAGACACACAAATAATACGCGCCACCGTACATAATTTGGAGGCCCACTGTGCACCCTTGAGAAAGCCCTAAAAACGATGAGGTGAGCAGCGCAGAACATCATAAAATGACAACGTAGTAATTTATACTGTCATAATGGTGAAATTTCGGAGGCTACAGTAGGGGAAAAGTATGGTAACATCAACAAACAACGTGCAAAACAGACAATGCATAAGCATAATATTAAGCTGGGTTAAAGGGGGAGAACTTATTACGATTGAATTGGCTGACACTGACTCAGAATTACATTCAATACTGTGTCTCTGGTAAGATTATAGAAATGGTGGAAACCATCATGTTATGTTACCACAGTGCTAGTTATTCACCACCATGGTCAGTCTGGAAGCAAGAGTAGGCAATTAAATACTAGCCCTTCGTTTGTATGATCCCCAAGATTTTACTAACCTTCCTTCAAATCCACTTCAGTAATATTCTGTAGTTATAGGCATACAAAACAGACAGCTCTCAAGACACCGTGATGCGTACAAAAAGATGAACAGAAGTGACCTAGGCGGGTGCTATTACAACCACTTTGTTGCACGTTACACCAGAACACGAAAGCACAATGTGTTCAGACCCCTTCACAAACCATCACATGTCACTATCCAATAAGAATAAAATGACGTAAGCTGTCAAGCAAAAAAAAACTTTTAAAAAGGCAGTTCTGCCAGTACATCACAGTTTACTTAAGTAGGGGTTATTTTAATCCCTTACGTCATATTTCTATTATATTTCAATCTTTGTTGAAATAAGAAAAATATGAGCCAGCCGCCCGCCCATACCTTTCATGCATCCCTTCAGATGTTTGCAAAAGATGAAGACTTTAAGATATGCAGTCCGCATTACAATTCTCCTCCACGTGGGTGAGTCAGAACTATGCTGCAGATAGCGACATGTTAGAACTAATAATATTCATGCCTTAATTTGACGTTATTTAATCGCCACTTGTAGCCAACACAATTACTTTTTCTACTTAGATTCCATAACGTCTATCTCATCGGGACATCTGAGTATTTACAAAGTTTTGTAATAGATGTTCCATGGGTTCTCACTTTCTTATCTTTTGCTTTAAATCTGCACTTGCGCTCGTGTGGGGTCAACTCCAGGCTGAACATCTTGTCTGAGCTCTTTTCATAAAAAAAAATTCGTGTCATTTTTATTGCCAATTTCATGTAGCAAATTCGTTTTTAAAAACTAACAATCTATGTTCTTCCAGAAAGTTCCGCGTCTGTTTAAGGAACCAGAATATTTATCGCCTTATCCACAAAAGCCGGCCATCCGGTCTGTCTCCTGAACCAGGTAATACTGTTGACACCCTCAAGCCCGATTCCTCCAAAATATTGTTTTCCAATATATGCCTTAATATCTAAAGTAGCCATCTCTCTTCGGGCTACTCCACCGAAGAAATTCTGTACGATTTCTCATTTTCCATAAGTGACACTTGCCCTGCAAATCTTACCTTCCTTCATCTAATCACAGTGTAAATTATGAAATAGTTCATACAGAAAAAAAAAACTTTTTAAATGTTTAGTGTATGTGTTTCCGTTTGTAAAATGCTCTACATATTACGTGGGTCAATATGCGTACCGGAAGTTGGAGAGTACACTTTATCCACATATTTATGGATATTGACCTTACCTTACTTGAGTAGCAAGTGTAAATATTATATGTAAAACAAACGAGACCCCATCTCACGAGAATAAAATAATGAATGTAAAAGTAGTTGCACGTTTCAAACTCTACATATTTCTATTACGTCATGATCAGATAATGAGCGACAACAAAGGCTGAAACACCCCAACTGTGTAATATAATGTGTTACATAGATGGCGAGTTGACGGCGACCCAATTACCGTGTTGCTGGAATACAGCGTAAGTATGGTTTGGTCTTTCACCACTTTCGAACTTTTATCCTGTTCACAGACTTCGAAGTGTTACACATTTTGATATTTTGCAACATATCGGATCTGCATGTACCTCGAAACCCAAACGTCTCAGTAATTATGTTGTGTAGCATCTTCGATTTATGTTAATAAATTATCGCATTATGGAGAGCCTCTGCGCGAATTTTGCATCATCCTGTATAAATCTTCAGTTCGTACAACACAGAGAACACACAGGGGTGCCCATTAGAAGATCGACCGGTTAAAGTTGTAGAGGGAAATAATCAGTTCGTACTCAGAGACATACTTACTCCATGAAACAGAGTCCTTCTTGAGAAGCTCACCGGTTTTCAGTTAGTCAAGAAATTCCGTGCATTTTATGGAACCCGAAGGTTTAATACAGCAGCACAAGTGCCCGCCAACACACCCTAACCTGAGCCAGCTCGATCCAGTCCATCCCCCCACATCCCACTTCCTGAGGATCCATCTTAATATTATCCTGCCTTCTACGCCTGGGTCTTCTAAGTGGTCTCTTTCCCTCAGGTTTCCCCACCAAAACCCTCTATATTCCTCTCCTTTTCCTCATACACGCTACATGCCCGGCCAACTCATTCTTCTCGATTTTATCACCCGAAAAATAATGGGTGAGCAGTACAGATCATTAAGCTCCTCATTATGCAGTTTTCTCCATTCCCTAGTTACCTTGTCCCTCTTAGGCACAAATATTCTCCTCAACACCCTATTCCCAAACACCCCCAGCTCAGAGACATACACAACACATATAAATACATTCTGTGGGCAAAATACAGGGTTTCTTAATGTTACAACAGGTGGCACATATAGTTACCACTGCATTTCAAATAGTTAATTCATAACCTCTCTCTGACCCTGCCTTGGGATAGTTCAGAGACTTCCGGAAACAAAGTGGCCATATCTTTGGTCTATGTCGTAAGAGAACAACTTGCACGAACTTTCTGAAAGTCATATTTCATAGAGTGCAGATGAATTATGAGTATGTGGGGTGGGACGAGATTTATGACCACATGACTGCGTTTAGAGTTAGAGGCAATTATTGTTTTGGTACGGAGTCACTGCTACGTTGTAACTTAGACGTAATGACTAAAGAAATCCAGGGGGGTTATTGACGCTAAGAAAATATTTCTGATTACCAGACAGCAGTCAATTGAGATCAGTGAACAAGTCACGACAGTTATTTTTATCAAATGTCAAGTGAATGTACATTTCTTCTCGCTAGTGTAAATCCAACTCTTAAGTCAACTTTTCACGTTCTGCGTTTTTATTTCTTCTTCTCTTATACCTGTAATTCTTTTCAACATGTTTTGCATTTTCTGCATAAGAAGCATAGGGCAGTCTAAAAGCGCAGTCTTTATCGTACACTTTTATTCAATTTACAAAAGCCGCCCCACTCACTTAAGAATGGCGGAACATTTTAAGAGTAATTAGCAGTAATAACATGGACCCCCTTTCAGAATGGGGGGAGTGGGAAGAAAGATTGTACTAGGTGGTCCAGTAAGATTCCTAAGAGACAAAACAGAAGAGACCTCCTCCTATCTGAAACAAGGGGAAAGAGAGAGCAAATTAAGGTGAGGATGGATTGCCGGAGGTCTCTGGCCTGTAGTTCAAATATTCCTGAGCTCCATCTTACTAAATTATGCTCCAGATAGTGCAGTAACGTAGTACGTACTAAATTGTGGATCGTGAACCGCCAATCAGTCGGGACGAGTTACTTTGTCCAATCCCTTTTCTCCATCCCGCACCCTCAATTCTTTGTTTATTTAACCTCCAACTATTCAACATTTTTATACCTCTGCGAAATTTAAACCTGCCGAGGTAGTGATTATAAAAACTGGGTTTTATTCGACGTGACGCCGTGTAGTCCGATATAAAATTATGGACGTTTCGTAGAAACTTTCCGCCGTCATTTTCAAGGTAGATGGTAATCTTACTCTTATATCTCTGTCGTTCCAAATACGGTATTGCCAACGTGCATTGAACACTATTCCCTTAACACAGGACTGTCGTTCTGTACATTCTGAATTTTCAGTGTCTATAAAATATGTAAGCCGCTCCCAGTGGCCACGCGGTCTAAGTCGTACGTCTGCGGTCACTCGCTTGCTGTGATTGTGGGTTCGAATCTGAGTTTTGCTTCCAAACGTGGTACAGTACGGTTGTGTTTAAGCGAGGAGTGAGCCGACCGAGCATCCAGCCTTGAAGCAGTGAGAGTGAGTGTGCGGTGCTACTACAACAACCCTACGTTGTGAAAGGAAGAAAACATGACTGAACGGCAAAATAGTATCGTCTGTGCTTTCGATCAACGCAGCCCACGTACATTGGCATACGATATACATGACTGGGTCTCCGAAAAAATGCGTTTACGAGAAAGTGAGGTAATGATGAACAAAATAGATGGCCCACGGAGACATGTTTATATCAAATGCAGGGAAACTCATAGGATACAGGAAATATTGACAGCAACACAGGGGCAGGAGGATTTCCGGCATGAAAATAGAGAAATCTCAAAAGTTCGAATCGAAGCAGTCGGGTTAGGTATGAGGCGAGCGAGGGTAGCTAACCTACCTACAGAGGTGGCATATAGGACATTGAAAATGGCGCTGGGAATGTATGGAGAAGTACGCGACATTCACGCAGAAACATGGTCAAATGCATACCGATACCCGGTGGCCAATGGTATAAGGGTGGTGGTTATGACTTTAGTAGAACATATTCCCTCGCATATGGTGGTGGCTGGGCACAGAACATTGGTATCCTATGAGGGGCAGCCTACAACAACTGTTGCAATGAATCGGGCCATCTGTACACAGCGTGCCCTCATAGGAGACAGACGAGGGCAAAGGACAGACCGACGACCATGGCGTCATGGGCGGAAGGGGCGACGATGGGGCCCGCTTTGGTCCAACTGACGACTTCGGAAAGGGACACAGACACTACTGCAAAAGAACGAATGGACACAAAGCCATTGCATGCAACAGACAGTACCCAAAAGCCTCCAAGGGAGGAGACATGCCGGAGGGAGGAGACATGACGGAGGGAGGAAGACACCCCCGCCACAGAGGAGACGTGGGTGACGGAACCCACAGGGGACACTGCGGGCAACATATCACAGGTGGACGGGAGGTAACGGACACATAATGCAGACCATGCCAAATGGGACAAGGAAGGGATGGCAGACAGAACGGACACATTCTAGGAAGAGCAACCAGCGCGGAGACGGACCGGTGGAGGGGAGAGTAGAAAGACAAACAGGGAGAACATGGACGTGGAAGAAGGTAAACTGGAGCGGAGCAAAGGCTGGAACGAAGAGGGACAACCGGTGGCTGGCGAAGAGATGCTAAAGACGGCGGCACCGGCCAGTCTCAAAAGGTCAAAAAAACTGAAAAATAGACAGACAGGAGGGAACCCCCTCCAAAGCCCCGCGAAGACGGAGTAGATCAAGGAATACGGGAGTCACTCACCATTAAGGACGTGCAGCCCCCACCATGCTGGTACTCGCAATGATCGAGAGCTACAAAATCGCGACGTTCAACACTAATGGCATGGCTACGAAACCGCGGATAGCGATTCTGGAAGACTTCCAGCACCAACAGAAAATAGTCATTATTTTTCTACAAGAAGTCACGAGGCCCGTGATTGATGATATCCGAGATTTCGTAGAGCATACAAACATTGGAACTAGTGGGCAAGGAACGGCAATTCTGACACATGACCATATACAGCTGACAAACATAATGTGCCTCCCGACTGGGAGAGGAATGGTGTTGTTTTTCAAAATTTGACGTTAGTGAACATCTACGCCCCATCTGGCGCGGAGAGACGGAGGGAAAGAGAATATTTCTTCTCGAGCGACCTTCCATATGTGATAAGGGATCTCCCGACGACAATGCTGGTGGGGGGGCACTTTAACAGCGTCCTCACCAATATGGACGCCATGGGGCAACTAAACTGCAGTCCGGCACTGCAAACATTAATTCAAGGATTCGACCTGGTTGATATGTGGGACACAGCCCAGGGGCGCGACATTTACACACACTATACAAGTCGTGGAGCATCGCTGATTAATAAGATATAAGCATCCCGTAACATGAGCGGACAAAATATGGGAACAGAAACGTTAGTCGCTGCGTTCACCGACCACCTAGCAGTGGTGCTACGAATAGCCTTCAAAGTAACCACCTTGCGGCGCGGACGAGCCTATTGGAGGGCGAATACGCATTTCTGAATGACAAAATCTTCCAGGAGCAACTTCGGCGGCGATAGGCTGAATGGACCAAAGATACGAAAAATTACCACACCATGGTGCAGTAGTGGAAAAGAGTTGCCAAGGAGCAAATAAGGAAAATCTTCATACGAGAAGGAACAGAGAGGCGATGAGAGGGGACACATTTGGAAAACTTTTATTACGCCTGTTTATATGATGCACTGCAACACCCGCTCCAGCACGCGGAAAGAGCTACGATAAACCATCTTAAAGCCAAAATTGTGGGACTACACACCGCCAGACTGGCACGGAGACAGATTGAGTTGCGAACCCAAGACATATTCCAGGAGGAACGAATGTCCTTTTCCACTTGCTAAAACGGAGACAGGGAAGGGTACAGAGATCCATATTGGCAGTGAAGGATCAGGAACACGAAATGAAGACGTCAGGGAGGGGAATCGTGCGGGTGTTCAGCGAGTACATGAGACGCACGTACAATCCAATCCAGGTCGATGAGGAGTGCTTCAGGAAAACTGTGGAGGCGGGACACCGGCATTTGTCAGATGGTTGGCGGGAGGCACTAGAAATACCAATCACCGCCGAAGAGCTGAAAGCAGCGGTGTTCAAAGGGGACAGCAAATAATTCCCAGGCAGAGATGGTAGGTCCTGAATATTTCAAAGAGCTCGGGGACGACGTGGAAAGTAATATGAGAACAATATTTACTCAGATGTTCAGGGACCGTCGACTGTCCGAGCAACAGAAACGAGGGGTTATCGCCTGCATCCCGAAAAAAGCGAGGCCCGGCACTCCCAAAGACTATAGACCTATAACACTGCTTAACACGGATTACAAAATACTAGCGAGATTGATAGCCGCCCGTTTGAAGCCAGTCCTAGCATAACTGCTCCATCCTAGCCAGTACTGTGGCGTGCACACATACCTCCTCACCATCCTGAAAATTTACGGTTTCAGTGAGGGATTCATAGAACGCATTCAAACTATGTACGAAAATGCCACGTTGGTCGTACAAGTCAATGGACATATCTCAACGCCCATTCCAATTCAGTGCGGCGTGCGTCAGGGGTGTCCCTTAAGTATGATAATTTTCGCCCTATGCCTTAACCCCCTGAGACATTACCTGGAAGAATGACTACAGGGACTTGGCACCCATGGGCGGCGAAAGAATACAGCAGTATTCGCATATGCAGATGAAGTTTCCATCTTGGTGACTTTGCAGACGGACGTGAGAACGATCATCGAGGCTATAACATGCTAAGAGAAGGCAACCGGTGTCGTTCTGAATGTTGCGAAGTCGCGCGCTTTAGCGGTAGGCACTTGAGACATTTCGTGCGATAAAATGGGCAGACCCTATAGCAAGGAAATGACGATTCTCAGTGTCAAAATGATGAACACCACGATGAAGTCTGTGCTGGCCAGTTGTACGAGGTTGACGTCCTTGGTACGCACACAGGCGAGACAGGTAGAGACCTCAACATAGCGCAACAAATTACATACGTACAGGTATTCATGCTCGTGAAAATATTGTACACTGGGCAAGTGCTACAGCCCCCAAGTGCGTGTCTCCGGCAAACCGTATTGGCCATAGGGTGGTATACATGGCAGTGTGCCATTTTTCGGGTGCCGTTATCAGAGGCGTATATAGGACGGCGAACGGGGCCTGATGGAAGTGGACACCAAATTCCGAGCACTCCAGGTAACACGGTTTTGGCTCCAGGGGCAACGTGAGGGAACAATGGTGGCCGGATGGCAGCACTACTGGAAGCTGCACGGGATTAGAGACAACCCTCCCATATACGGATGATCCCCCAGGCCCTCGAATACCTGCGTACCTCTGTCAAGGAAATAACGTACCTGGAACCCCACAAGCAGGACGAAAACCCTCGGAAATTTCGAAGGAGAGTGTACGGGACACTGCGCTCAATGGTGGAGGCGAGCAACGGACCACGTGTGATGCGCATCATATAACTCTATCTATCCGCAAAATGGGAGAGGATATGGATCAACCTACATGAGTGCTGGACGACGGAGACCGTCAAAGTAACCTGGTACTTGGTGGACCAAGAAATACTGCCCACGCATGAACGTTTACATAAGATCCGACTAGTCGTCTCTCCACTCTGTCTTCAGTGCGGGAACCCGGACACTCTCCTACATAGAAAAACTGAATGCAGCGAGGGGGCGAGGATTTGGGCAAGGACCAAATAACGAGTTGCATGCATACTGCGAACGGACCCGACCCAAATACCCCAGGAATGGTCAACGAGACCCCAGTTCCAGTTATGACCGCCTAAGCGCCACCGAGTGGTGTTATGGATACTGGCCCAGATGGTGTGGTATAGTCAATGAAGAACGAGCATGCTCTGCGCAAGAATACAGCGATTTCCTACTACGAGCGCGTTGGAAGACATACCAGGCCAAACGTCGTCAAACTTACGTGGGGAACTACTTAGAGATCATATGACTTGTCACCCTCACAAAAGGGTGACACGGGGAAGAGCAACAATTAGTGGTGACAGTTGGTTTATGTTGAAGGCAGAGGTAGATATGGCGATGTCGGAATGTGGATAGTGCATGTGTGGTGAGTACTGTCGGACGTGGTATCGTACGAGGCGTAAGTGGCCACGGTGTCCATTTAGGCGAAGTTTCCCCCTGGTAAGGGTAGTAGGTGTTGAATGCAAGGCTGTATCGTCCAAGGCACAGCAAGGGTGTGGCATACGAGTAGTTCGTTTGGGGAACAGTGTTACACCTGAAATGCAGGGTGCGAGGAACGAGCCGCGATAGACAAGTAACGGCTCGGAGAGCGGCACCAATATACGAACAGAGCAAGAGGGTGGTGGTAGCCGCCCGGCAAATCGACAGTCCTCCTGTTGCCAGCGATAAGTGCCGGTGGTAGGGCAGTGCATACTCGGCATGTCGCTGTGCCTGTGTACAATCAAAGGAGTGTGGAAAGACGTGAGTAGTGACGTAGTGTACCGATGTCAGTCGTATCTCTTCCTGTAGCAGTGGCATATCTACGGTGCTGCAGCCTAGCCCTATGATACATAATTGTCTTGACATTTATGCAGTATTGTTGGATAAATAGGTGTTATAAAATAATCCCACGGGGGGGCATGGATGTCTGTCTGTTGTTAGTGTTGTGTGTTGTCAGAGGTCTCTGCGACAATCTGATCACTCGTCCAGAAGAGCCATACTGGCTGTTGTGCGTCGTTGTGTGTGATTAAGAAACTCAAGAAACCTTGTGAATGAGGAGTCACTGGCCCACGG
>JGI20166J26741_11505251_pt1 | contig 12684 bp, 11 predicted proteins | sample TergutCu122P5_FD_26741 | JGI IMG/M metagenome (IMG submission 26741) | reverse complement strand
TTTCTCCGTCCCCATGAAATAACGCGTCTGTGCGAGACGAATTTTCAGCAGATTGAATGTATGTGGTGGTCACTGAAGCTTGTCGCTAAGACTTCATTTTTGAGAACATTTGTCGACTAGTGTTTCCAGACACGAAATTGAGCATTTCTTGGTCAACGTGTTTATTCAGATCTACAGGAAGACGGGAGGAGGGAACGAAGGAAGGAAGAAAGAATGAATGAAGGATTGCTTGATTGAATAAATAAAAAGAAAAGCAACTTGGAACTACGAACGACAGTAACTGTAGTGGTTACATACATGTCGAATATCACGTGATCCTAACCCTTGTCAGTGCTGTCAAGTTCCAGTTTCCATTATTTTCTTTTCCCTGCCATACCCTGATATGGCCGACTAATCTAGCCGAATCTTCTGTCGGGTATAACAAGTTCTTGTGGTACTCAATTAGGCGTTCTTCACGCAGAGCAACAAGAAATTCATGTATTCAGACGACGTCCATGTGCCCACTCGTTGTCTCTGGGACCTGCTGTCAGCGTCCATGCTGTTTTTTATTTCGGCACAGAAGTTTACAAAAAGTTGTCGATCGATTGCGAGTTTCGTGAAAATCGGTGCAGCGACAGTCATACTTTGCTTTCGCGGGGGGGGGGCTAATGGAATATGAACTTGCACGTTCTGTAGCCCTTAATCGATTTTGATGAAATTCAGTGTAAAAGACCGGCAAATAATTCTGGCCAAGAATGTTTGAGTTTTACGAAAAAAGCTGTGGGAGGGCCATAATTTTCTTACAGTCGTAAATGACTTTGCATTTTCCCGTTTACTTTGAAGCACTATCACTTCTATAGGTAAAGAAAGAACATGTCTGTGACTTTCAATCTGTGTTTTGTACGTGGCACCGTTCTGGCCATCTGGTTCACTGGTATGCAGTTTGCTTAGGGATGGTACACCGATACTGACATTGTTACAATGAGCAACAATATAAGGTTTTGACGATGGTGTGTAACATACAGATATAGTCTTCTTCTCTTGGACTTTTTCCATTGTGTATCAGATATATAAAACACTAAAACCCTACGTTTTGGAATCCGGGTATGCTTCCCTCTTCAGGAAACTTTTCAGGAGCTTATCTACACTTGCGGTTGGTTCATTGGTACCCAGTAACTCACAATAACATTATCTGAGGATTCGAACAGATTAGGTGTTCTTGCCTGAAGAAGGAAGCAGAGTTGGGTTCCGAAACGTAGTGCTTTAGTGTTTTATATATGTTACACGATGGACGAAGTCCAAAAGAAAAAGACTGTATAGATTGTGTTGAAGTCAATTAAACATTTCCTGAAGTCAGTTAAGCAGTTTCCGAGCTGTGTCAAGCATCTAGACGGATAACCGCAGCTGTTGAAATGGGTACTGCGGAGGGTTAGGAAGGTAAACCTGAAGTAGTCGTCCTGCACGCTACGGAGGCGTGTGAGAGAGTGAAGGCATAGCTCTACAAATTCTGAACCTCTATAATAGACGTAGGTGAGTATTAAACTTACCCTGCCGTCGCGGTACCTCCGGTACAAGAACCAACCGTACCGATTGCCTGAGAGGCTGTGTGGGTCTTACTAAAGTTGTTGGGCGCTGTCTGGCTGGAATCGAACGGCCATTCCTTAGTCGTCTAGTCCAGCGTTTCGGGAAGAGTGATTACATTTTGGTGATGGCTGCTATGAAGCTTTTTTAAATTAAATGAACGATTTGTTAAAAATAATCGTGGAACTTCTTTAACTGGCGATGTGTTAACTTCGTGTGACCGTTAGCATATCTAATTAAGGAACCCTCTGTACCCTCGAAGCGAGCGACAGTCAGTTCAATTACGGTCAAATCATGCGGTGCATTGTTATATATGCTACTGGTACGTATTCGCAGCTTTCTAAGATCTGTTCTGAGATACAAATCTTTAATTTTGGACACTTGTCATCCAGGGTACTTTATTTATATGGACAAAAATGTGAGATCGCTGGTTATTTTCCGAAGCCAAAAGGGGTCCGCCAGCGAAAAAGGATGGGAAACACTGCTGTAGTCTTTAGCATATTCACTGTACTGACTAAGTTACCGCGGAGAGCAACGCAGCTGTGTAAAGGGAATGAAAACATTAGAATATAACAGCCAGTTACTGCATTCAATTCGTGTAGGTATACTACAGGGTGCGACACGCATTAAGGAGGACGCTACCACGTGCAGCATTTAGGCGATATTACGTATAACTTTCTTAAAGAAATGACGACTTGAAGGTCTCCAGTGGAATGAACAGTGTTTAGAGAATATTGACAGTATCGTTTGAGAATTATTACGGAATCTGGGGACACATAAAAGGGCAAATTTATATACCAGCTGAGAAAATTTCATCTCTTCAAGGGACCATGTTCCATTGATACACTTCTCTGATAACTCTAATGCTAGGTACTCATGGTAATACGCCGAAGCCCAGTGTCCTGGGTTCTTCCATCATGGCAAGGAATTACGTACGGCTGCCATATCTTGTTTCTTTGTGTGTGTTGTATTCAGATCTTCCTGGAGGGGTAGACGTTGATATAAATATATTGGTGTGAATGGTTGACAGGGGGTGGGGGAGGGGGATGATGCACGTGTGTGTGTGTGTGTGTGTGTGCGTGTGTGTGTGTGTGTGTGGCCAGATGGGATAGGATTGCTTTCTGACTGGCAGGAAGAAATTCCAACTTCTTGTGCGCCTGCTTGTTCGATGCAGTGGAATAGATGTGATGGTGCTGTGCGAACTTTACGGCAGCAAGTCGACATCGCGAGAGTTCTGAAGCGATGCTGTAGACTGTACACTGAAGTACATAGACGGGTAAGAACGGGAACTCAGTCTGAAATCGTGTTATGTGTAACCCTTCAGAGCCAAGTGGTTACTTTATATACTACCGGATTTGCCGTATTTACTAGAATGCAAGACAGTGTTTGGTCCCTTAAATTTTACGCCTAAATGTATGAACTAGTCTTAAATTCGCGTATGAAGCGCCGCACTGGACCGCGCCAAACCGCATCGCTTTGAATCGAACCATGCGGAGCCAAACAAAGGCCAGCATCGCCAAATCTTCAAGTGAGATCCGCGCCCTTCTGAGATATTACGCAGCATAGAGTAGTAATTCCATACTGACGTTTCGGGACAACCTATCAGTCTCATCATCAAGGATCAGGAAATCCAAAAGACAACACAACCGAGGTTAACTAACACAACTTTCTGTTTTTGGTACTATGTGTATCTTCTAAGTTTTAAAACAGGTTAACATTTCGGAAGCCGGCTGTGTTTCCTTTTGCAGGCGAAGAAGCACTTAGCCTCGTTAGTTCCTTAGATTGAGCTATTCTCAATCACTGGGCACCACAGAAACAGTAACGTGTTAAGATATTTACTTGCAAACAGATCTAGTCCGAGGATAGTAACAGGAAAATGGCTTTGAAAAATTAAGAAGCGCTGCATATCCAATGCAGTGGATGAGACTGACGATGATATGTTGTGGAAAGGCAGGGAAGAGGAAAGGGATGTTAGCAGAGCGTGGAGGACGATGAAGGCCCTTACCGTGAAGACGGAGACAGTGACACTGGTTGGTAAAGTAGATAGAATCGGAACTGCGTTGTGTATTAAGTGAATGCAGTTAATAGTAAAATATTTTTTCTTAGCAGACATTATTTTTGGGGCGTCGTCTTAGATTAGAATCTTCTTTCTTTGGGGTAAATACTGTAACTTTGCCAAGACAGGCAATATACATATAACGTAACATTGAGGCGCTTTCGTGCAACCACTTTTGTAGTGGAAAAGCGATAAGTATTACATATTTTGAGTGTGTGTTTGTAGCCTTAGGTACGCTGCATACAAGGCACATCCACCATGTGGCAATGTGGCCTGCCCCTCTGTACAACATTTTTCCAAATTTGACGTTTTTCTGACCGTGCATCATAGTACAGACTTTTTTCAAGTTACCAACTTAATGCACACTTACTTTATTCTATAACAATGTATATTATATTACAATCCTTAACATGTTTCGAGTAGTACCTTGCTCATCTTCAGCAGGACCAATTGTATCATCACAGCCTCTGGTATCGTCATTCTGGAAATAGGTGAACGATCCTATATTAATAAAATGAGGTCTGCTGTATTTTTAAAACAATATTGAAATAAAAACAATCTGAAGTAAAAATGTTGTGATTAGTGAAGTGAATCCTAGTGAGCTTGTTAAATGCAACAGGGAAAAGATTTGCCTTGTCATAAAAGTTTTGTAAAATGCCTAGCTACCTCCTGTGTCGGGTCTGTTATAAATGTTACAATTGATGTAAAATTACAAGATATAATACCAAAGTGTCTAGGTTATTTGTTAAGACTACAGAAAATGCAGTATACACCGTACGTTGTTTATGTATTGCCTTACCTCTGTAAACAGCCGTACGATATGCCGGTTGAGAGCGGACTGACAGGTGGACGAAAATATTGATTAGTGTCAAGCTGGTATGGGGCGTGCGGGATGTGTGCTAGAGGAGTTCAAACATGCGATTGCGTTCGTTCGGATGTTTCTCGGGGATGAGTTCATTGTTACGATGGAAAATCTGTGTATAAATTTACTCATATGGAAGTTAAATCGATGGTTTGTTAATTTGCTTTAGAAGTGTCACTGTATCATGGATGTTTCCATATTCGTGTCTGCAATTAAGTTTGTGTAATGCATAAACCGAACGAGGGTCGTTGTTTTTTATGTATCGTACATGCTTCCGGAATCTCAAGTTTAGATTGCGATTGGTTTGCCCTACATATGATTTATGACAAGGTTTGCATGTGATCTTGTATATTCCACTTTTTTCATGTGGTGAAGTTTGGATTTGGGTTGTGGGTATTAGGAGTTGTAAGGTTGCTGTGGCCTTGAACGCAATTCCTATATTGGTGTTTTTGAACAAATTTGTGGTTCTTATTTTGGGGCTATGGTACGTGAACGTGGTCCAAATTCTGTGTTTCTTCTTGTTGTGTATGTGATTAACTTTACTCTGTATCTGGTGGTTGAGTTTTTGAAGTAGGCGTCGTGGAAAATTATTGATCTTTGCTATGTATTGTATTGTTTTCCATTCTTTTTGTTTCTTGTCTGGATCCAGAGTTAGGGAGTGCATTCGGGTTATGTGAAATCTGAATGCTGAATTTTATGACAAGGCAAATCTTTTCCCTGCTGCATTTAAAAAGCTCACTAGAATTCACTTCACTAATCAAACATTTTTACTTCAGATTGTTTTTATTTCAATACTGTTTTAAAAATACAGCAGACCTCATTTTATTAATATAGGATCGTTCACCTATTTCCAGAGTGACGATACCAGAGGCTGTAATAATACAATTGGTCCTCCTGAAGATGAGCAAGATACTGCTCGAAACATGTTGAGGATTATAATACGAGTATAACATATATAATGTTACAGAATAAAGGAAGTACGCATTAAGTTGGTAACTTGAAAAAAGTCTATTTTTCCAAATGTCTCATAAACGGCGCAATTTTCGAAAACAAAAAGTTGTTCAAAATAAAATGTGTGGTTTGACTTTCTCTACAACTTTTTTCTGAAACATTTCTCATTCTAGGAAGAACTGAGCGAGATGCGATAAAAAATTTATGCTGGTCTTCATTGAAAGTACCTGTTATTCTTGTCAGATTTTAAAGAAACTTGAATTTTCTTGTGACAGATTTTCGAAAAATACTCAAATATCCAATTTCATAAAAATCTGCCCCGTGGGAGCCAAGTAGTTCCTTGCAGGCGGGCGGACGGACAGACATGACGAAGCAAATAGTCGCTCTTAGCAGTTCTACGCTCTGCCTACATAGTGTATTTATGTGTTTTTATGCATCTCAGGACAAACAGCGATTATTTCCCTATACAGCATTAACTGACTGCTTTTATAACTGAGGTCTTGTGTGTGTTTACTCTGCGGTCCAAGCTGAATATGTATAAATCAGTGTAGTCTTAGCTTGTCGAAGGTTTCTTCTGAAGTCTGTGGTTTCGATAGTGTTTACAAATTGGGCTTATACCTAACCGAAAACACACTGTTTATCCATTAACGAAAAATAGCTATTTCAATCGGCTAAATAAAGATGGTGTACCTGTTGCGAGGATCGTACGAAGCAATTACACTGTGTAGCTCAGTACAAAGATTATTTATAGTTCAACGGACAGTACACATATATATGCTGTGATACACAGGATTAATGGGAAGTGGACGATTCATCGAGATCGGTCTGATACGTCGAGAGGCAGGCGCGCCCTTTTACTTTGTACCGAGAAAATCCGTACGTGAAATGGCTTGTCGCATTTCAGAATAAATTTCAGAGGGTTAAGCAACATTTGTCTGCGCCCGTATGATACCTCGTCCATTACAGACGCCCTTGAATGATTTAAGTGTCACAAACCAGTCATTCGCAGCCATTTAGATACCTATGTGTCATACGTGACCGGTATGTGAAAATGTCAGATGTATTTACTGGCGTACTTCATGGAGCAGAGTCCTCCTTGAGAACGTAACCGGTTCTCAGATAGTGAAGAAATTCCTCGCATTTTTTGGAACCCGACGGTTCATTACCACATTTACAACTGCCCGCCAACTTTCCCCATCCTGGGCCAGATCAATCCAGTCCCTGTCCCCCGCCCATCCAACTTTCTGAGGATACATCTTAATATTATCCTTCCTTATACGCCTGGGTCTTCCAAGTTATCTCGAGAATATCAGACGCCCCACATTTGTCGAATTATAGCAAAGTGTAGGTTTCTAACTTTCAGGAGCGTCTCGGAACTAAACTTGAACACCTGTTAAGCCATTTAACAATATTTCGATCACTAGTGCTGCTGATTTTGTTAAACACACTTAGTTCGTTTATCAGTTGAAATATCTGGCGTTGACTTTCGTGAAATAGTTGTTTTTTTAATTAATAGCCATGTCATTAAGACTTTGGGGAAATGACGATACAGCTCCACGCATTCTTAACCTCGGTATTATATGGGGACAATTGGTCAGCTTAAGCCCCTCCCATTTTATTACACCCGATGAAAAATGGCGGTAACTATTGTGCTGGAGCCCTAGTGGACTCCAGAGCCAGTATTGAAAACTTGGCGATGAGAGAATTCTCTACCATCGATGAGATCGAGCTTCGATCTTGCGGTTGTTCGCTTGCAACATGGTCAGTATTTTGAACGAGCGGCGTCACTGTTTCTATGGAATTAGCGCCAGACATTCGTTGCTCTTAAAACTCTGTGCCAACGTCGAGATAAAACTTAGGAGATTTCAGGCTTCCACGCCGGTGTTGTTGAGCTCATTTTTCTGTGATGTTGCGCGGATTAGGTGGATGGGGTGGGGACCACCCAACAGCCCACCGTGTAGCGTCACAGAAGAACGAAGCACTCAAGATGTGTACTTTTTCTTTATGTGCAACATTGTCAGACAAAAGTGATGTCTTTTACCGTCTGCTGCCAGTTAAAGTAGTGGGTTACAAGTACCGAATTCACTGGAAATTCTAACAGCTTTTCGACGCTTTATATCTTCCTGTCATAGTGACGCGTTTCGACGTTTTCTTCATCATCCGCACAACTCGAAACGTCACAAGCCAACCAGCTGGCAAGCTCGGGCGACTCGGCCCACAGGCGCCCAGCACCTAGCGCTTAGTCCGCGACTCTGCCCGCGACCTCCACAGTCACGGGCGAAAAAGCTGCTGTCGGCAGCCGGCAACTCAGGCCGCCCGAGGGTGGGGCGAAGTACGCGGCTGTTTTGGTCGGGCCCGTCGCCCTGTTTCAGCCAAGTGAGTCGCTCAAGCACACGGCCATGGGTTCGGATCTGTCCGAACCCGCTGTCTCATCTGAGACTGCCAACAGGCGCATGTCTACCGACATGCCCGGACCTCTGAGTGACAAGCCGGATGGCACCACTCAACGCGCACATGTGGCCAACAACAGCTTACCGGCAGGAGATCATCCTAATAAGATGCCCATTTTCATTTCAGGAGACCGTGACGCCCTACCTTCCTGGCCTGTTTGCGGGCGTCTTCCCCTGGTGGTCTGGTGGCCGAACTAAAGGCTGAGAAGCTAATGGTGATCCCATCAACCCCCAACGAGTTCAGAACCAAGGGTAGCACAATGCGGTCCCTCGATGTGGGTAGGGTGTGAGTTTCCACAACTTCACGCTCCTGGAAGACCGCTGTGTGCGGCTTCTGTTGAAGAAACTGGGCAGGGGTATGCCTGAGAGTGTCGTCCTGGAGGAGCTGGAGTCCCTGGACATACGTGTCCAGGGAATCACGCAGCTGCGTTCTGGCTGTCGCGACCAGAACCAAGCCAAGGACTACACTCTCCCGCCCGCTTCATTTTATCGGTGGCGCGCGGGCCTGAGGTGTCCAAAGTGCGTTCTATCACCGACCTCTGCGGACTGCGAGTGTCGGTGGAGACGTACGTGGTCCAAAAAGGCCCACTGCAATGAAAGCGCTGCCAGCGCTTCGGACACACCTAGCGTAACTGCGGATACGGGCCCCAGTGCGTTGCGTGTTGGGGGCTGCCAAATCTCCGGTTGGTGCTCTACCCCGCGGGAGGAACCTCAGTGCTGTGGCTGTGGGGGCAACCACACAGCGAGTTACAGGGGCTGTATCAAGTGGAAAGAATCGAGGGCGGTCCTTGCAAGGCAAGCGCCCGAGCGTCTCAGAAAGAGCGCCGCAACTAGCCACCCCGCCGCTCTGAAAACTCAGCGGCCCGGGCCCTCTGCCCAGCAGATAGACCTTAGGCCAGGGATGGAATCACGTCCGAGGGGGTGTGTTGTCAAGGCCACCACCACTACACCCCAAATCCCAATCCAAAACCCACTACTCAACTGGTCACGGTGGCTCCCAAGCAGCTTAAGGTGACCGCCACAAAGATGACGGCCGGGCCGGAGAAGCCCGAGCCCAAACCCACAGCAGCCACTAAGGCGGCTGCTGGGAAATCCAAGAAGAAACCTGCCGTCAGTGACAGCCGCAGCCGCTAAACCCACAACTACCATTCTGGTGGTCCCCACCCAAAGTCTCACCTCCCCATTCAGGATATTTCTGACCTCCTCGATCGCCTCCCCCTCCAAGCGTGTGGAACTGACTCGTCGGTTCCTCACGTCCATCCCCTCCCTCCCGAGAGGGGCAGCCCACTCGCAGGCTGTCTTCAAGACCGTTATTCTGTTCGTGGCCGAATATGAACAGCACGCCATAGGTGGACGCAACGGAGTAAAGCCCTGCATCTCGCCTCCTGGAATGCTGACGCTTTGCAGGCAGAAAGCTTGAACTGAATCATTTCCTCAGCCAGCACGGTGTCGACATTTGTCTCTTAAGTGAGAAATTCCTAAACCCTGGTCAAGCCTTCCGGCTTGCCACTTATGTCTGCCACCGCACAGAATGACAGTGAGGGGGCGGTACAGCCCTTCTTGTCCGCCGTGGTATAGTACACCTCTCAGTGCCCGTTCCGGGCCTGACCCACTTGGAGGGTACTGCCATTCAAGTCATATTGGCCGGCAGACCGGTGAAAATCCTTGCGGTTACCATTCGCCTTCCCGCCCACTGGTCGGAGTAGACCCTACCGCCTGTTTCGGCGGGGTTTGCCGGTCTTGTTGGCCGGCGACCTCAACGCCAATCTCGCGACCGACCACGAGACGGGGGAAACTCCTACTTAATTATGCCGACGAGAACTCCTGTCTGATCATTGGACCGGACACGAAAACTGCCAACCCATACAACTCCTCCGATACTCCCGATGTCTTGGACATCGTGATAGTAGGACCTCCCTTTCCCTGTGTATCTGACTTCATGCTCTGCAATAAGCTCGAACCACCTCTCGGTACTCGTTCACATTGCGTGTTGCTCATTCTTTCAACACCCACTGGATCGCCCGGATTTCAGGCTCACTGACTGGGCCAACTTCCATACTCACTTGAAAGATCAAATTCCGTTCGATCCGGAATTACACAACGGGATGGAAATCGACATTTGCGTTGAGAACATCTCCGGCGCCGTTCCGAAGGCTCTGGCGGCATCTACTTCCAAGTGTAGCCCGCGTGACGACCAGCGGCGCCCGATAACGGCTGGCATTCGGGATTAGATAAGCCTGAAGAACCGGCTGCGGAGGCAGTGGCAGGTCATCAGGGCTGAGGTCAACGACTGCAGAGGTCGGTGAACCTCCGGCTCAACCAGGGAAGGAAAAACCAGTGGAGTGCGACACTCGAATCCCTCGATCACGAAGACCAATCGCTATGGAGGATGACCAAACGGTTGATGACAGTCCCTACTCAGTCCCCCCTCGTAAACGCTCTCTCAGACGCGATGGCGAAGTTGACTAAACGAATCGCGTTCGGCGCTGATCAGCCGAGCGCCTTTCGGCTACCCTGAATGAAGTTTTCCGTGATTTTACTCAGTTGTAAGGCAAATACCAGGGTATACGATGCAAAGTCGGGGCACGGCCCGCACACCCTCCCTCCCAGGTGCGGCGGCTTCACCTAGGCGCCTCAAAAAATTCATATACCCAGTTTGCTACAGAGCCAGTCTGGGCTTAGAAACCAGACAGCCAACAAAGCAAAGATTATCCCTTCCATAATTCGTCCAGGGTCACCTAGGCGCTATTCTCTAGCAATATCAGTTAATGCCCTCAGCCTGACTTCAAAACCGTTAGCGTAAGCATATCCCCTGTTGGAGTTAGGGTGTCTGTCGTAGAGCCCAACTACGCTGTCAAACGCGGGAACGGCTAACACACAGGGGGACGTCGACTTTCGCTTCGCGCAAGTCTCCGCCCCCCGTTAGAACTTTGGCACGGCTTGGCTCGGCTTGGCTCGATACGTCGCACCGCAGCTGTAAGAAGAAGAAAAGACAACAATAAGATTACGTGCGTGACAAGTCCAGGACTCGAACGTAATAGGGAGTACAGTCACGAAAAGTGAATAAAATGTGCGTATTATAAGTGAGAAGTGAAGAACACCAGCAGTGCCACAGTAAAATGAAGTATCATGGCCAGTAGAAGAAAAGCGTAATTTTCCCTCGCCTTCTACAATCAAAGATGACGCAGAGAACACTGAGGATTTTTAAGGTATAAGCGTCGAAACAGGAATGAATTAGGAGTGTCGAAAATCAGCAGGCGGTTGCAGTTGTCGGTAAATACTGCATCAGCATGGACACACCGCGTAACAGGTGACGTTCAAAAACGTGCATGGAAGGACGTGAATAAAGAACTTTGAAAAATCATTTTTGCGTAGGAGGAGTTAGGTGGTGGGCACTGGGTGAAAGCCATTACTTTCGTGCAACTGTATTTTCACGTTACATTGAACTAATTCCTTGAACCCAGTTTCTTTGATGTCTGTAAGCCATAGCCGATGCAGATGGGTTACTGTGGATGCAGGCAAGAGACAGCCATTTTTTTAGTAAATCTGTAATATAGAGAGCTTTCCCTGTAGACATCTGAATCTTAGTTTACCGCCAGGTTTAACATTCAGTAGTTGTGCTTTCTGCTTACAGAAACAGCGTTAACTGATCGGTTTATACAACTGAGACGGATTGTGTTTACAGCGCGGTACGATTTGGCTGTAGATAATAGTTGTATTACCAATGTCCACACCACGAACCTTTGTGTGACACGGCTCACTGCCGTGGTACACTGCTTCCCGGTCGCACCCAACTTCCTGTTCCCAGACGCACAGTATATCAATCTGCCAATCTAGATTGACTGATGGAAACAGCCACCCTAAGGAAAGGTTCTTTGCTTCCCTCTCACTCTGCCGGAAGTTATGTCTTTTTCTGACGGAGTTGCAGAATCCCTTGAGCCCTTGAGCCACGGGCCAACATTTGTGACTCGTATTCCAAAGTTCCTGTTTCGCATCTCGACCTGAACACAGGTTATCCTGACACAATTTTTGTGGCTTACCTGAGTCCGTTCAGGAACTTCCGGGACAGTATCTCAGGTACGGTCATAACCGCTTCCTTCCACATTATTTCCAGTTCATTGTCCACTGACGTCACACTGTCGTCACACTACCCACTAGAGCGCGCCGCGTAATTGTAAGGTCCGGGCTGTCCGTGCTCCTGCGCTGAATAAATCGAGAAGAAGGAAAAAATCGGTTGATACTTGCAGGGTATGTTACAACTTACCAGGCCTGTGCTAGGTGCGGTGTCAAGCGGAAAATTTCCTTACATATTTTAAACTTCCATAGTTCAGTGTTAATTATGTGTACGTTGCCACGTAGTGTGTTCGCGTTCCCAAATCTTGCAGGTTTAATTTTCTTCTAACTGGCAGGATCTAAGATAAGTTTTTATCATAATGGTTATATTGTTAATTTATATCAAACGTGTTAATTACCTAACTCCATGCAGCAGGTTCCCACATTGAGTTACTCAGTTAGTGAAGAAATTCCTCGTATTTTATACCGACCGAAACTTTTGTACCGTGGAGCCACATACTGCCCCTTGTCCCCATCTCAAGCCATATGTAGTCATTCCACAGCCATTTGTTTCCGTCTTAATCCATAGTATTAAGTTCACAGGCACTTTCCCCTGTCCCCATCTCAAGACACACACACACACAACACACACATATATATATATATATATATATATATATATATACAGGGTGTCCCAGGAGGAATGTGAAATACTTCGGGAGAGTGTTCCTTATGTTAAACTATACCGATAT
>JGI20166J26741_11505140_pt1 | contig 12685 bp, 15 predicted proteins | sample TergutCu122P5_FD_26741 | JGI IMG/M metagenome (IMG submission 26741) | reverse complement strand
CGCCTCCGCCACAAAAATGACCAGCGACACCGCCGTCAAAAGCGCGAGCTGGGTGAGCTTCTTTGTCTTCATGCGGCGCTAGTTATCTCCCTCGATCTGGATGACCACCTGATGGGGTAGGCAGACGATTGGAACCCCCGGCCCCACAATGAAACCCTGGTGGACGCAGATCTGATCCCGGCAGTCCGCAGCCACGACGGCAATTCTCCCGTGCTCCACCCGCACCGTATCTGTGCCAAGGTCGGTTTTGATGTCGAATTCGCGGGGGATAACCACCGTGTTCAGATCGATTTTTTCATAGAGCTCATTTTTCACATAGATGTCCGCGACCATCCCCGTTCCGAGTATACCGCCGGACAGCAAAAAATAGGCCCCGCCGCAGAGCAGCAACAGCGCCGCGAACAGGATGATCCAGAAGCGCGTCCTCTTGTCCATGGGTGACATTGTATTCCAGCGGCTCTGAATTGTCAACCGGTGGTTTTTCGTTTGTTGTTGTTATCGAAAGCATCCTGTGGTAAAATAAATTGAATTCCCCTATTAACCTGTCATTGCGAGGGGCGACGCCCCGAAGCGATCCAGAAAAGACTGGATTGCTTCGCTTCGCTCGCAATGACGAGAATTGAGGTTTCTAAATGGCCAGGAAAACCTACAACGAAAAGCTGCACAGCCCCGGCGACCTGCCTAAAATTGAAGATCTGTCGGATAAGCCGGAGGCCGTTGCGCGCATGGGCGGCGCGAAAATGCTCATCGCCGCGCCCATACAATATAATGAAATCATGGCGCGCATCCCGGAGGGAAAGCTCACCACCGTTGACCGAATCTGGGCGTATCTGGCGAAAGCGGCCGGCGCGGACACCACCTGTCCCCTGACCGCCGGAATTTTTACCAACATCTGCGCCCACGCCAGCGTCGAGCGGGAGTATGACAAGATCCCCTACTGGCGCACCCTCAAAGCCAAAGGGGAACTCAACGAGAAGTCCCCCGACGGCATCGACGGCCAAAAACTCCGCCTCGAGGCGGAGGGGCATACGGTGGTGCAGAGGGGTACGCGGTACTTTGTGGAGGGGTATGAGGAAAAATTGGCGGATTTGGATTCCCTGTAGGGCGCGGCGCCCCCGACGCGCCATGAGCAACACACTAAAACGAGAGGAGATGTGCGCATGGCCAACCTTTTCGAATACCTTCGCCTCGACGGCCCTGTCGTCTCCGCCGCCGTCTACTTTTCCCGCTATCTGCTGGCGCTTTTGGCTCTGCACATCCTCTACCGCTGCGTGCGCTCTATGCTGCGGCAGCGCTACGAGCCGGAGATCTGGGCCTACTTTCTCTTCCCGGACGGCAACCGCGCGCCGGTCAGCCACTGGGAGAGCATTTTGGGCCGCTCCCGATTTAGCGACGTGCTCGTCCCCGACCCCACCGTCTCCCGCAGTCACGCGGCCCTGGTGCGCGCGGACGACGGCAGCTGGACGCTCCACGACCTGGGCTCCAGCGGCGGCACTGCGGTAAACGGCGCGGCGGTGACCCGCTCCGCCCCCCTGCGGGACGGGGACGCCGTGGCCCTGGCGGGGCAGCCGCTCACATTTCTGGCTTTGACCGCGCAGGAGCGGGGCGACTTCTCCCGCCGCCGCCGGGCTCCGGGCAGGGTCTTTCACCCCGCCGCCACCTTTTTTGAGCTGACGGTTTTTCTCCTGCTGTTGGCCCTCGGCAACTGCGCCGCCGCGCCGGAGCGGGCCCGGGACATTGCGCTGGCCTTTGCCGCCTATCTGCTGGGCATGTGGTTTTACTATTTCATGATGCGTTCCCTGCGCAAGAGCGGCTTTGAAGTGGAGGCCATCGCCTTTTTTCTCACGGGTCTGGGGCTCTCTGTCTGCGCGAGTTCCGCCCCGGACAGCCTCCTCAAACAACTCATTTTGACCTTCTGCGGGGTGGCGGTTTTTGTGGGCCTGGGCCTCTGGCTGCGGGATATTCAGCGCGTGAAAAAATTCCGCTGGGCCGCCGCCGGCCTTGCCATTGTCCTGCTGGGACTGAACATCGTTCTGGCCCAGGCGGTCTTCGGCGCGAAAAACTGGATCGCCATCGGCGGCTTTACCTTCCAGCCCTCGGAGTTCGTCAAAATTGCCTTTGTCTACGCCGGGGCCGCGACCTTGGATCGCCTGTTCATGGGCCGGAATCTCTTCTTATTCATCGGCTTTTCGGCGGGCTGCGTGGGAGTGCTGGCCCTGCTCGGCGACTTTGGCACGGCGCTGATCTTCTTCTGCACCTTTCTGGTCATCTCCTTCCTGCGCTCCGGAAACATGGCCACCGTCGTCCTCGCCGTCGCCGCCGCGGCGCTGGCCGGTTTCTTGGTGCTCAGGATCAGGCCCTATATCGCCACGCGCTTCGCCACCTGGGGCCATGTCTGGAGCGATCCCTACGGCGCGGGCTGGCAGCAGGCCAGCGCGCTCTCCGCCCTGGCCTCCGGCGGGCTCTTCGGCGGCGGGGCCGGTACGGGTTGGTTCAAAACCGTTTTTGCCGCCAATTCGGATCTGGTCTTTGCGCTCCTCAGCCAGGAGCTGGGACTCATCGTCGCAGTTTGCGCGGTGCTGGCGGTCATCGTTCTCGCCCTGTTCGCGGTAAAAAACGTGGGCCAGGGCCGCAGCTCCTTCACCGTCATTGCCGGCTGCGCCGCCGTGTCCATGCTGATGGTGCAGATGGCCCTCAATGTCTTCGGCACCGTGGACATTCTGCCCCTGACCGGCGTGCCTTTCCCCTTTGTGTCCCAGGGGGGCTCCAGCCTCATCTGCTGCTGGGCCCTGCTGGCCTTCGTCAAGGCCACCGACACGAGGCGGGGCGCGAGCTTCGCCATCAGCCGCGCCGAAAAACTGGGCAGGGCGGAGGATGCGGTCGGCGTACCCGCCTCGCCTCCGCCCTCAGTCTATGAGGAGGCGCCTCCCCTGCCTGACGGCGATTTCCCGGAGGAACTGCCATGAAACGTGTCAAACAGCGGGCGACAATCACGCTCGTACTCTCCGCCCTGCTCCTCCTGGGCTTGCTGGTCTTTGTCATTCAACTGGCGGAGGGCGGCAAAAGCTGGGCCATGTTCTCGGCCAACTCCTCCGTCTTTCACCGCGGCGTGCTGAATACGGGCACCCTTGAGGACAGAAACGGCGTCCTTCTGGCCCAGGCGGGAGACGGCGCCTATCGCTATGCCGACGACAAAAACGTTCGCGTCGCTTGTTTACACGCCGTCGGGGATTACCAGGGCAACATCGGCACCGGGGCCTTAAAGGCTTTCGCGGACAAACTGGCCGGCTATTCTTTTATAAAAGGTACAATCTCCCGCTCCGGCGCGGGGGCGACGCTGCAGCTGTCTATTGACGCCAATCTCAATGTGTCCGCCTACAAGGCCCTGAACGGGCGCGCCGGCGCGGTACTCGTCATGGACTATACCACCGGCGAGATCCTCTGCATGGTGAGTTCTCCGAGCTATGACCCCAATGCCGGCGCGTCGGGAGCGGACGGGGTCTACATCAACCGGGCCCTGAGCGCCACCTATACCCCCGGCTCCGTATTCAAAATTGTCACCCTCTCCGCCGCGCTGGAAAACATCGGCGACCTGCAGACACGCCGCTTTACCTGTACCGGCAGCACGACGGTCGGCGGCGAAAAGATCACCTGCAGCGGCAAACACGGCGACGAGACCATTGAGCAGGCCTTCGCCAACTCCTGCAACGTGGCCTTCGCCCATCTGGGCGTGGAACTGGGGGGAGACCTGTTGGCAAAATACGCGAAAGATCTGGGCTTTACCCAAGACCTCGCGCTGGACGGCATCCCGGTCAAAACCGGCAGTTTTGACATCGCCGAGGAGGGCAGCGCAAACCTGGCCTGGTCGGGCATCGGCCAGAGCACGGACTTGATCTCCCCCTTCGCGCTGCTTCGCCTCGTAGCCGCCATCGCCAACGGCGGCTTGCTCCAGACACCCACTCTGTTAAAGGGTGAGCGCAGCGGTACAGCGCGTCTGCTCAATGCGTCAACGGCGAATTCTCTGGCGGACATGATGGACTACAACGTCCAATACGCCTATGGCCCGTCGAAATTCCCCGGCCTTGATATCTGCGCCAAAACCGGTACGGCGGAGGTCGGCGACGGCGCGTCTCACGCCTGGTTCACGGGTTTTCTGCGCGATCCGGAGCATCCTCTGGCCTTTGTAGTCGTAGTCGAACACGGCGGCGGCGGACTGGCCGTGGCCGGCGCGGTGGCAAACAAGGTGCTGCAAGAGGCGGTGAAGGGATAAAAATAAAAGGATGATCACTGGAATCACCCTTATTACTTGCTATAGTGAAATCGGCAGGAGACAATTTCAATCCCGTCTTTTGTGAGCCGATAAACCAAACGATGCTCTTTTGTAATGCGACGGCTCCAGTAGCCTGTTAAGTTGCCAGTCAGCGGCTCTGGGTTGCCGATTCCTTCATATCCGCCGCGATCAATGTCCTGAATGATCTGATTGAGGCGATTTAGCGTCTTTCTATCTTCTGCCTGATAATAAAGATACCCCTCCCAGGCCCTATCAGTCCAAAGTTTCTTCACCGTCATCCACCTCAATCAGTTCATGTTCAGTGACCTTTCCGGCCTTAGCGTCTGCGATGGAGGCCAGCAAATTCTCGTAGTTGGCCTTGCTACTGCGGATATAGAGATTCTCCAGCAAATTATTGTACGCGGCTTCTGACAGAATCACAACGTTCTCATCATTTTTGCGGGTGACAATAACCGGTTCAAAATTCAGTACCGCGATGTCGCAGTATTTTTTAAGATTATCCCGCGCATTCGAGTAGTTCGTGGCAATCACACAACTCACCTCCTTGTTGCTATTGTACAATATTATGTACAGTTTTGTCAAGGAGATTTAAAAAATTTTTCATCTCAATTAAGAGGTACATCCCCCATGACCGACATCTCCGTGCACAACCTTGTCAAAGCCTTCGAGGTCAACAAAAATATCCTGGACGGCCTCAGCTTTGAGATCACCGCCGGGGAGCGCGTCTGCCTTTTAGGGAAAAATGGCGCGGGTAAAACCACGCTCTTTCGCCTGCTCACCGGGGAGCTCGCGGAGGACGAGGGCGACATCGTCATCGCCCCGGGCCGGCGCGTCGGCCTCATCTCCCAGATCCCCGTCTACCCCGCCGAATACACCACCGAGGATGTTTTAAAAACCGCCCATCGGCGGGTGTTCGAACTCGCCGCGCGGATCGACGCGCTCACCGCCCGCATGGCGCGGGACAGCTCCCCGGCGGTCTTGGAGGAGTACGGCAGGCTCCAGCACGAGTTCGAGCGGCTGGGCGGCTGGGACACGGACTTCGAGCGGGACAAGGTGGCAAACGGCCTCGATATCCCGCAAAAAATGCGGGAACAGCTGTTCTCCTCCCTCTCCGGCGGGGAGCAGACCCGGGTCAATCTGGCCCGGCTCATTCTGGAGGATACGGACATCCTTTTGCTGGACGAACCCACAAACCATCTGGATTTGAGGGCCACCGAATGGCTGGAAGATTATCTCCTGCGCTTTAAGGGCACCGTCCTCGCCATCTCCCACGACCGCTGGTTTCTGGACAAGGTCGCCCAGCGCACCATCGAGCTGGTGGGCGGCAAAGCTGTGTTCTACAGCGGCAACTACAGTTTTTACGTCGTGGAAAAGCAGCGCCGCCATGCGGAACAGCTCACCCGCTACGAGCGGGAGCAGAAAGAGTTAAAGCGCCTGGACGAGGCGGCGTGGCGGCTCTATCAGTGGGGCACGGGCAACGAGCGCCTGATGAAAAAATCCAAAGCCATCCGCACCCGTATGGAGCGTGTCAAAAAAACCGACCGGCCGGAGACGGACAGGCGCCTGCGCGCCAAATTCGGCGAGCGGGAATTCTCCGGCGACGAAGCGCTCTACCTGGAGGGCCTGTCAAAATCCTACGGCGGCCGAAAACTCTTCGACATCCCCGAGCTGCTCATGGAGGGCGGCGAGCGGATCGCCCTCATCGGGGACAACGGCGCGGGCAAGTCCACGCTGCTGAAACTTATCCTCGGCGAGGAGGAACCGGACACGGGCTATGTCCGTCTGGGCCCCTCCGTCAAGACGGCCTATCTGCCGCAGCTGGTGGGTTTTTCAAACGAACAGCTCAGCGTACTGGACACGGTGCTCTATGAGTTGAACGTCAGCCCGCAGACGGCCCGGAACATGCTGGGGGCCTTCCAGTTCTCGGGGGAGGACGTATTTAAGCCTGTCTGGGCTCTCTCCGGCGGGGAAAAGAGCCGGCTCCGCCTCTGCATCCTCATGCGGGAGAACATCAACCTGCTCATCCTGGACGAGCCCACCAACCATCTGGATCTCCAGAGCCGGGAGTGGATCGAGGGGGCGCTTCTGGACTACGCCGAGGCCCTGCTCTTCGTGTCCCACGACCGCTATTTCATCGACCGCTTCGCCACCCGGATCTGGAATCTGGAGAACGGCGTTTTAGAGGATTTCCCCGGCGGTTTTGCCGCGTACCGGGCCGCCCGGGAGCGGGAAACGCAGCTGAGCCAGCGGCTGAAAAATGACACAAGGCGATTCAAAAACGATGCAAGTCAGGGGGAGAATAGCAAAAAACCACAGGAGACCCCGGGCAATCTGATCAAGCAGCGGGAGCGCGCGGAGCGGGAGATCGAAAAGCTGGAGGCGCGGCAAAAGGCCCTCCTCGCCGAGGCCGAGGAGAACGCCTCCGACTACCAGAAGCTCCTCCTGCTGGATGCCGAACGCGACGCGCTGGAGGCGGAGCTGGACGAATTGTATCAGGCCTGGGAAATCCTATTGTAGGGCGCGACGCCCTCGGCGCGATGGCCTTGATGGTTCCGGGCCGCCCGGTGTGCGGCCCCTACGGATTGGATTTGCCATGAAAAAGTCTCTCCCTTTTTTCGTCAGCGCGGGCATACTCCTCGTCGGCGCGGTGATCTTGTTGCCCACCATATACAGTTTTCTCTCTGTCCTGTTTGTGCCGCTGGCCGCGCTGCTGCTGGCCCATGGGATCATAAGCCCGCTCAAACCGGGAAAACTGCGGAAAAGCCTGCTCCTCACACTGCATGGGCTCCTCATTTTGGCCGCGCTTGCCCTCGTCATCGGGGAGATTCCCGTGCTGCAAAACGCCCGTACAGATGCCGACCCAAAGGCGGATTATCTGATTGTTCTGGGCGCGAAAGTCAACGGGGATCAGCCTTCTTTTGCCCTGGAAAACCGCCTCGAGACCGCGCTGGATTATCTGAACACATACCCCGACGCCCGCGCCGTCCTCTCCGGCGGGCAGGGCGCGGATGAGAACATCAGCGAGGCGGAGGCTATGCGCGTCTGGCTTGAAGCTAAGGGCGTGGAGGCAGCCCGCCTCATCTTGGAGCCCAAATCCACCAGCACAAAAGAAAACCTCAAAAATTCCCTGGCGCTCATTCCGGCGGGGAACAGTATCGCCGTCTGCTCCAATGACTTTCACCTCTACCGGGCCAAGGCCTACGCGGCGCAGCTCGGCGCCGAAGCCAAGGGCGTCGCGGCGCACACGCCGCTGTTTCTGCTGAACGTGGTATCTTACCTGCGGGAGAGCTGCTGCGCCTGGGCTTTGTGGCTACTGGGGTCTTGACAGCGATAGGATCAAAAGATAAAATAGTTCTAACAATCTGGAGGCATACATCATGAAAAAACGGATCGCGCGCATCGCCATACTTCTGCTCCTTCTCGCTCTCTTCGCGGGCTGTACGCCGACCGCGTCCCCCGGCAGCTCCCCCGGCGCCGACAGCTCCGCAAGCAGCGCGAGTGATATGGCCACGTCCCGGCCCACAAGCAGCGCGAGCGATATGGCCACGTCCCGGCCCGCGAGCAGCGCGAGCGATATGGCCACGCCCTCGCCGACCAAGAGCGCGCGGTAAGGGCGCTGACGGGTATAAGACAAGGGCGACCGAGGTCGCCCTGTTTAGTAGAATGGATATTATCGGTTTGAATATGCTTATCCCTTACTGCAATCTGTATTTAAGTAGTAAAATTAACGCTCTGAACAAGTTCCATTAAATCATCCTCAGAGCCGTATCGTAAATCGAGCCAAAAATCATACCAAATATCTCCACTTAATATTCCTATGTGGAGCTCTTCATAAGTATCTGTTCGACCGGAAGCTGCTGGGTAATCTCGTTGATAAAGCCGCTCTATCGCCTTTTCAGGTAGATTATCTAAGTCCTTTTTAGAGACAAGTACAGCGTCGTTAATCTGATCTAAACCGTCCGTTGATAGCATGTCAAGCCCTGCAACATTGACATCATCCTTCCACAATGAAAAACTATCTTGCCCATCTTCGCGATACAGATACTGCGACAATGATGCAGGCAAAACCATTGTCAGATTTTCTAGCCTGGTTAAACTATCTGATGGAGTTGGCACATCGTTATTCTTATTCACACAGCCTGTGCTGAGCGCCAATAAGCTGATTAATAAAAACATAAAAATAATCACAGAAATTGTAATGTTTATTTTAAAACCAGGCTTAAACACCAAAATCAATCCTCGCTTTTTTATACCATATGGTCAAAGATCAAAACTACGTTCTAGTACCCCATCTAGCTAGAATATATAGTACACCGCTTGCCTTTGAGCCGCCATGTCGAATTGCTACCTGAATAGCGCACTATATAAGCTCATCGGATGGGAGACTAGGTGTCTATTCCCTTCCCACCAGAAACGTAGTCTTGATCCTTAGCTCTTATTTTAGGGGAATAGAAGTAACCGTATGTATGTTAGAGCCATAGTAATATTTCAGAATATCAACGTACCCGTAACCTTTCGTATTAGCCAAATATTGTGTTCCATATTGTGACACTACGCCACTATTTTGTGTGCCCGCAGAACCAGATGTTCCCGAATTATACGCTAAATAAAATAGGTTAGTAATCGAGTCAACAATGATAACGTTTGAAACGGCATCAATTGCGGCAGTGCAAGTAGCTTGTGCTGTATTTGGCTTATACACTTGATCCGCAGTGGAATCTTTTATGTCATACCCCAAGCCTGGATATTTGGCATTATATACGCGATACCAACCTACCATTTTAACACACTCTGCTCCTGCTTTAAGCGATTCACTGTTCCATGATCCAATCCATTCATTAGGCAGGACATTTTTGCAATAAGTATAAAAAACTACTGTACTTATTACGCCAGTTGCGGTAATTTGAACTTTAATATTCGCAGGCTCATTCCAATTTGTTACAACCAACAATGAAAAAATTGCATGACCCTCCTCTGCATTTAATTGTGGTTTAGCTGCTCGATTGGTACCTATTATTTGGCCCTCCCCGTTTTTGAAAATACCCTGGTTTCTAGACTTCACAATATCCAATGCCGTTAAAATATCCTGACTCGTATCTGGTACGTATGCTTCAATCGCCGAAGGCGGCGCTTCGGAAAATGTAAGCACTTTCCATTGCCCATTTTCTTTACCTAAAATTACAATAAAGAAATTTACACCGTTATAGAAATCTTTACTTTCTTTTTTACAATTAATGTTTGCTCCAACTAAATACAGTCCCAAATCATTTCCATACAGGCCTTTGTAATAACTTTCGTTATCATAAAGGGCAAGAGTGTTTATGTCTAGCTTGGTGATTGAAAACAGGGATGCAGTGTTTATTGCATAAAGTCCAACTTTATTTTGATTATTGGTTTTATCTGCAAAAAACCTCACATATTCATCGTAATCCCTACTGGAAGACAACTGGATTAAAGTTGTCCAGTCATTTGTTTTAATTGAATTTACGTACTTGGCTATGACATCCATTTGAGAAACAGTATCTGTACTCTCGACCGGCGCGGATGCGTTGATTCTTATTGGAGCAATGCCACCATTGTTTGACGCTGGTGCCGCGACTGCAGTTAAAGGGAGCATGGTCAAAACCAAAACAACCGCGAGGAATATTGAGAACACACGAAATTTTTTCAACATGTTGATTTCTCCTCCCAATATTATATCATTTTGTTTTTAGGGTTACAAGGCCTATCGTGTGATTAACTTCAATCAGCCCACTGGAATCACCCAACCCTTTCCGCTGGTTTTAGTAAAATTTATATAATTTACGCGCCTGTGTACATTCAGTTATTATTTATAGTACACAGTATATAACGATTTTTAGGATTTGCAAGTCTTAATAACCACCAAAGTTTACCCCCCCCCCTATTGTATATTTTGCCCATTCATGTCTGTTTTTGTCGAATTATGTCTATCTATTCCTTTACCTTTCTCTTTCTCCCAACTTTCTCTCAATTTTTCGTAAAAAATCATTGACCCCGCTCATTTCCTGTGTTATAATTTTTTTACCTGTCAGTGCGATGGGTTCTTTTTTCGCGCTCATAACAGGGAGGCAGCGGACACGGGGCCAAAGTTTCCCCGCCCCGGGTCAAATATTTAAAGGAGGTGCCGATAGCATGCGCGTGAGAGTCACGCTCCGTTGTAACGAGTGCAAGCAGAGGAACTACAATACGGTCAAGAACAAAAAGAACACCCCCGACCGCCTTGAGATGAACAAGTACTGCCGTTTCTGCCGCAAGCACACGCTCCACACCGAAACCAAGTAGGAGGAGAAAAGACAGAATTATGGCAAACGAAGAAAAGAAAGACCAGAAGGAATTGGTCTCGAGCAAGATAGCAGTCAAGCGCGAGGACAAAAAACTGAACATCTTCCAGCGGATTGGCAGATGGTTCCGGGATATGCGCAGTGAGCTGCGAAAGGTCGTCTGGTCCACACCGAAGCAGGTCGTCAACAATACAGCCATCGCCCTGCTCTTTATGGGCGTGGCGGCCATCGTAATCTGGGGCTTTGACTTCGCTGCGGATCGGGTCATCCAGGCCCTGATCGCAGTGGCCGGCGCCGGACGGTAAGCGGGCGCATGGCTGAGAGCGCAAAGTGGTATGTGCTGCACACATACTCCGGTTATGAGAACGCCGTGGCGGCGTCCATCATGAAGGCGGCGGAGAACCGCCGGATGCAGGATCTGATCCACGAGGTGAACATCCCTCTGGAGACGGTCACCGAACACACGGACAACGGCGTGAAGACCGTTGAACGCAAGGTTTATCCCGGCTATGTGTTGGTCAAGATGATTTTGACGGACGAGAGCTGGCACCTGGTGCGCAATGTCCGGGGTGTCACCGGTTTCGTGGGCAGCGCGGGCAAGGCCATCCCGCTCACGGAGCAGGAGATTTACGACATGGGCGTGGAGCGGCATGAGATCGTGGTGGGCTTCGGCGTCGGCGACCGGGTCAAGGTCGTCGACGGCCCGCTGGAGGGCTTCTTCGGCCTGGTGGACGAGCTGGAGGCGGAAAAAGACCGCGTGCGCGTCGTCGTCTCCATGTTTGGCCGCGAGACCCCCGTGGATCTGGAACTCGACCAGGTTGAGGCCGTGAAGGACAGTTAACAGTTAACAATGAACGGTTAACAACGAACAACGGATAATAGACAAATTGTCATCCTGAGCGAAGCGAAGGATCTTTCCCATCGTATAGCGAAAGATTCTTTGCTATGCTCAGAATGACAAACCAAGGGTCTGAAAACCCAATTATACCTTTAACAAACAGGAGACATTTAAAATATGGCAACAAAAGTAGTCGGATACGTCCGCTTCCAGGTACCCGCCGGAAAGGCCACCCCGGCCCCCCCGGTCGGCCCGGCCCTGGGCCAATACGGCGTGAACATCCAGCAGTTTACGAAAGACTTCAACGAGCGCACAAAGAACGACGTCGGGCTCATGATCCCCGTGGTCATTACGGTGTATTCGGATCGGAGCTTCACCTTTGTGACGAAAACCCCGCCCGCCGCCCTTCTGATTAAAAAGGCCTGCGGAATCGAGACCGCCTCCGGTGTGCCCCAGCGGGACAAGGTCGCGACCATCAGCAAGGCGGATCTGAGGAAGATCGCGGAGCAGAAAATGCCCGATTTGAACTGCACCGACCTCGAATCCGCAATCAGCATGGTCGCCGGCACCTGCCGCAGCATGGGCGTGCTTGTCGGCGAATAGAACAAACCCCCGTCAGGGCGAAGAACACGCCCTGCCACCCCCTTTCAAAAGGGGGCTTTACGGTGCGGCATGGAAACCGCACCCTACAGATTCGCTTTTCCCGTAGGGTCGGGTTTCCATGCCCGACCGCGCACGCACCAGTGGGAGGATTTCATCCATCCGACAAACCACATTTTTTAGGAGGAACAAGCTTTGTTCAGGAGTAAAAATTACAAAGAGAGCGCCAAGCTCATTGAAAAGCAAACCTTATACGACCCCATGGAGGCCTTTGGCCTCGTGATCCAGGCCAGCAAGGCCAAGTTTGACGAGACGGTGGAACTGCACGTGAAGCTCGGCGTGGACTCACGCCACGCGGATCAACAGGTGCGCGGCGCCATCGTCCTGCCCCACGGCACCGGCAAAACCCGCAGGGTTCTGGTCTTCTGTAAGGACGAGCGCGTAAAAGAGGCCCTGGATGCCGGGGCGGACTTCGCCGGCGGAGCGGATCTGGTTCAGAAAATTCAGACCGAGAACTGGTTTGACTACGATGTGGTCATCGCGACCCCGGACATGATGGGCGTCGTGGGCCGCTTGGGTAAAATTTTGGGCCCCAAGGGTTTGATGCCCTCGCCGAAGGCGGGCACGGTCACCCCCAACATCGCCCAGGCGGTG
>JGI20166J26741_11505029_pt1 | contig 12686 bp, 10 predicted proteins | sample TergutCu122P5_FD_26741 | JGI IMG/M metagenome (IMG submission 26741) | reverse complement strand
ATGAGAGCCTGCACGTGGCGGGCAGGGCCCAGCACTCCACGACATGAGGTGTTTTCCCCCATGTGGGCACCGCCCGTCACTCCACGCTGAAGGGTTAAGCTAGTCTAGCTGAACACAACTTCCAGGATCTCAAGGCAAGTTGGGACAAAAGACATCCACATGTCATACCTCGGCAGTCTGGCAAACACCGTTTCTACCTTGCTGCGCTGACCACTGCACTTGCCGCACTTCAGTTCACGAATATCAGATTGCATGTAGTGACTCAGAGCTTCTTGTAGTGATGGATGAACATTGGATGTGGGCGGAATATCCAAAAACAAGGCAAGATGATCCTGACATCTGGTGGTTCTCTCAGAACAACTGCAAACATATATCAAATAGAGACAGTCCTTGTATGATGACCCAAACACAGTTTAACTTATAAAACCAGCAACTTCTGCAGGCCAGGGTACCATAAACAGTGTAGCAACACACCACAGGCTGGGTGGTCCAGGGAATGAGTCCTGGAGGGATTTTCCACACCTCTCCAGACCAGCCTATGTGAAAAAGTAATGAGAAGATGGCAAAAATTATACAATTAGGAGCATCATCATTTGTACTCTTTGCAAGCTTTTGTTTGGACAGTGAAATAAAAGAGGGTGAGATGGGTGGGGCATGCAGAGTGATTCTTTGTAGTTGAATGCTTCAATGTTTGTAATGCACAGGGCTGATCACTTGAAGTGCTTGATTGAAAGAGGGCCAAACTTAATCAGAATTGGTGACCTCCCAAGTGTTGTTTCAATGGCCTAAAGAAGTGATCTGTTATAAGCTGTGATCCTTCAACATGACCGTGCAACCTGACACACTGCATGTCAATATCGTCCATCTCCTTGTTGGGGTCACTTAATCAACACTTTGAGTTCACCAGTTCCACCACAACGAGGAAGTGGCGAAGGCTGTATGTATATATAAGATGAATTCTGTAACAACAGAAGCGTCAACTTGCAACAAGAACAGCAATATTTCATTTTGTCAGAGCAGCAAGAAGATGCTGATACAGCCACTCTCAAAACCAAGATGTCTCATGCTTACCTAAACCATAAAACCCTCTAACAAACTGAGCTGTAAGAGAAAACCCAGAGTCTATAAGGAACAGAATTACATTCCATATCAGAATATGCAATTAATGTAACAAGATCACAAATTACATAATCTGTGACATAGAATACAGACTTACTAAAGCATTCTTTGTTTTTGAAATTTCAGTATGTTACACTGTACATACATACATAAATGTACTGTCATTTACACCCAAAAGAACCGTATGGCCTACCATGCACCGATTTTCACAGAGTACACAATGGTTCAACATCAATATGTGCATATATCTAACACCTAATTTTACCTAAACTGGACAATAAATGTAGAAATTATGACTGTCACTGAGCTAATTTCAATGAAACTCATGCTTGCTCAACAAATGTTTTTAAGGAACTCCTAAACCACATTTCATGAAAATTTGACAGTTTAATCATTGATACTGGGTCCAATAACATAGTTAAAAAAAATTCTCAACTATACTTACTTGGTGCAGCAGTATATTTCCTTAAGGCAGAACTCAATGTTGTCACACACAGGGCTGTGGACACTATCAGCTCCAAGTCTTCCTACACTTGGGAACCGTTGCATAGCAGAGCTACCTGAAGGCAAGTTTTCCAACTGAAGCTCTCGGAGTGTGCAGCTCTCCTTGACCTTGATATCTAGCATTGGCAGAACAATGCTGTATCAGTCACTCAAAATATTTATTTGTATATCATATGCACATTATTTCTCAGAACATCAAGACTGGAATGCACACTTGGTTATTTGAACTAATTCCTGTGGCATCACAAGAAATGAGACTGTTAACAGTAAAAAGTAAAGACATAAGAGGGTGCAGAAACAGTGTAAGCCACAACCACATAATCTGTCTAGTGACTAGGCTATGTGCTAGATGATCCAGGGTTTCATTCTTCACAAGGTCAAACAAATTTTTCTCTTCTTCAGAGTGTCCAGACTGGCTCCAGGGCCAGGTCAGCCTCCTATTCAATGGGTAGCAGAAGTACTTTCCTTGCGGCTAAAGTGGTGGGGCACAAAGCTGAGCTCACACAGCCATCTAGTACTATTTCAGAAAAAGAACAGTTATACTTCTACTGCCACTGCACAACTGAAGTATGGCCTTCACTCAGCTGATACATGTGCCAGAACAGTATCTTAAGACATGCCACCACCACTTCCTCTCACAATCCTTACCACTGTTCAAGGCCTGTAGCAGGCAGGGTATCAATAACAGAACTTGGCATACCAGGAAACACCAACCTTGAAGGCCAAAATCTGACTTAGATGAACGGAACTGCTCTCGGAACAAATCCAGTAGGCGCAACAGAAACTCTGTGGCATCCTGCTGCCTGTCACTCAGAAACATGGCATCCAGCATGCCCAGTGACTGGAACAGGTGTCTGAAACAGAGCAACAACACTATCCTCAGCACCTTCCATGTATGACAACGATGGAGCAGCTGCTGGCCATCTGGTCTCCCTGATCCACATAACAAACATTACAGTTATATTACCTCCATGAGTGATTTTACATATCTGCCTTGTTCATCACAGAAATTACCTTCTGCAGGTGGATTGTGAACATTCATTACCTTGTGACTGTTGTCCCTCTACAGTATTGCCATCAGGCCACTTGAATGCCATCCACTTTCAGTTTCATTTTCTTGCATCCCATGTCCTTCCTATTTGGTCTGACAGTCACAAGACAGCTCAGATGTCCATTGTCAGATCATCAAATCAGTCATGAGCGATGAAGGCGCTATCCAAGCACTGTCCCTCTATTTTCCTACTCAGTTCTGTCACTGTGTCAAGTGTTGCTATCTAGTATTGTGCAATGCACTATTAGTCTTTCTCAAGTATACCTTCATGTCATAAGTGTAACCATTTGGGACACATAAGTATAATTTTATGACAAAACATTTGTGTTCTGGGGAATATATTTTTGAAAACTACCACTCTTCTGAAGAGGACAACTTCATCTACAGCCATATGTTAAGAACAGCTGTGAAATTCTTCACGTGCCCTGTTTAGAATTTCAAACAGGCCTTGCATTTTCCACAGACTGTCAAAATTTTCATCCATCCTGTCAACTTCATTCCTGCTGTCTCTAAAGCCCAAGGACAAAGGGATGAGTAAATTTCTGTCATATTTATCATGCTGCTACCAAATGGCATGTAAAGTTGTTCCATTGATGTATTGTTGTTTCTAGCAAAACAAATAACTTGGCTTCAGCTATGTCACCTGCAACAGAATGTCCCTCATCAAGAGCATCTAAGTAACACTGATAGTAATGGTTAGTCTCCACCACCAGAACTATGATAATTTCCACAAAATACAACACAAAATTTCTGAGTGCAGTGGAGCTGTCATTTGTATGTGGCACTGTACAGACACATACACACTGTTCTGAAGGCAAGAGAACAGCGCCCATGGCAAGGTTTAAGACTGTCCTGTGTCAATCTGGCCTACTCTGCTCACCACCCTCTTCTTCACAGGCACTGGGTTAATGGGCACTAGAACATCATGCAACATCACAATCCCACTGTAAAACTGTTCAGTTTCAACTTCTTCATAGCTTCAACCCTCTTCCACAGTCACAAGGTCACTGTCACTCCCCATAAACAAATCAGGCACCTGACTTAAGAGCCATAAATTCCCTCTTCATAAGTTCACTCAACTTGCTATTACGCATTGCTGTGGAATGCTTACTGAGAATGACAATTTTTTTCTGTCCATCCTACCGTGTATCTAAACTGTTGTTCTGACTGCCTCACTGTATATATAAAATCCATACATGATTAAGGCACAAATTTGACGTGTATAGGCTGCAGCACGTAGGGCTCAGAGATATTGATGCAAAATTTAGTCCAAATACCTGTCGAAACAGAATAGTTTGAAGATCAAGACATCAACGGGATATTAAGAAACTGATGTGTGATGGTTTGAAGTGGACTAAAGTGGCTCAAAATCGGTTCCAGCAGAGTGACTATCAGCTTTTCAACTTGTAACTGAGCATGTTGCATAATGGTAACACTGCAGACCTGTACTTGGGACACCAGCCATATTTTGGTTTATGTGGTGTAGTGGTAACATTGTCGACTTGTATTCAGTACACCAGCAACCCTTCAGTTTTTGTGGTGTTGTGGTAACACTCTTGACTTGTATTTGGGACACCAGCAAAATTTTGGTTTATGTAGTGTGGTGGTAACTCTGTCAATTTGCATTTTGGATGCCAGCAATCCTTCGGTTTTTGTGGCCTTCCTCAGCTACTCAAGGCAGATGCCAATACAGCACCTCAATTAGGCCATAACCATTTCCTTCCACATCCTTTCCTATTCATCAATCATGCTATCATTAAACACCATACAGTATGCACTGCTGACATCCTTGTTAAGTAAACTGTAAACACATAAATGGACAATTAATTACTTTACCCACAAAAGTTGATGTGCAACAGTGTAGCCTCGTATCATTTCCATTAATCAAGCAGACAGCTCCAGTGGTAGAGGTGACACAGGATCTTTCATAGTAACTATACTCTCTGACTTACGACACCTCAACTTCCAAACCCCCACATCAGCAACATCCCCAAAATAAATCAAACACATACTCATGACCTGTACTTTTGGAACAGACACCCAAAAACCAAGAGCTTCAAATGAGTCCCAGCCCCCCAGAGTTTCAACCAATTCTCCACGTGTCTCTAGCAACACAGTCATCATAACAGACTACCCTCCCCATCAGGGGGGAGAAAAAAACCCTCCCCTGAAATGCTGAAGGTAAAGGCAATATATGAATGTATTTATGACATCAGATTATGAATTTTCAAAGCTATTTTATGTGCTCTGCTTTGTGTAAATTGCTTACTTCATCATCATCACCAGGGTTTTAGGCCTCATGACCTATTCTGGTCCCATTAACAATCTAGAAGTCTTCTGAGAGGTCGTCCTTGGCTTCATTTCCCATGTGGTTAATTTTCCACAATTAAGTGTGGCAGTATGTCTTTGTCCAAATATAAATGTTTTATATATATATGTTTTAATTTCTTTTCATTTATTTTTGTAATCTGTATTTTTATGACATGTAATGAGTATCCAAGAACAAAACTCCAATTCATAACACTGCCTTTATGCATGGTACACACTCATATGATGGCTCACTCCTTGACCGTCATACAGAATCCTGTTAGGTTGCTTGTACAAGTGTCACCTGTACAAATTGAACTTCCAATGTTTGTGCCCAAACTTTGACTTAGTACTCACCGGAGGGCAGAACGCAGTGAGAAGCGTCGTCTCCATCGTCGATACTTCATAACCTCAAAGAATGACTGAAGTACTTCACACCGATTATTTTGGTCACGCCTCAAACAGAAGCATTCAAGCTCCTCCATGAATGGCTCCATCCCCAACAGCATCTGTAGGGTGGCATTCATCCAACAACGGTTGCTGCCAGGTGGGTTTGGAAACCTACAAGTCACAATCTCCTGAAGTGGAATGATTCTAATGTTGTTGTATGGACAGTACACCCAAAAGCAGCCAAATAAGCCCTCCATAAACTGTGGACCATTCAGGCACCAAGCATAATAAGTCCCCAACTTACAGTGCTCACAGTTATGCAGCTCCATAAATACATAAATACGACAAGAACTGGTTTCATTTGAACAGTTGAGGCAATGTGACTTCTATGGCCAACAGTACCAAATTTATACAGTTTTTTGTGCAAAACCATTAATTATATTTTGTCTTTACTCTGCAATTGCTTCTTATAATAAAAGCCAATGAGATGCACTATTTCTCAACTTTATTTTGGTAAAGAACTCTATATGTTTTGGACAGATCAGGATGGAACAGTTCCATTCTGACCGCGCTGGCAGACAGTCAGCATAACTAGTACGACAAATACCAATTGCTGTGAATACAGTATTAAGACTCCTGATGATGGACAGTAAATCTGTCCAAAACATGTAGCGTTCTTTACCAAAATAATGTTGAGAAATAGTGTATCTCGGCTTTTACTATAAGAATATATCACGATGCAAGGTCCTCTGAATGTCAAATTCTGAAGTTGTTCTCCACACACATATTTTTATAATTTTGCAGCTTGTTTTCAGCCTTAACTATATTTTGAAACTTATATAGATGTCAAAAATATATTGCGCTGTTGGACTCCTCACTTACACAGAAATTTCCAGAACAAACTAACTGTGCACACCAGTGACCTACTGCAGTCTCTGGCCTTTCACAAACACCAGTCAAGCACAAACTCACCCTATGTCCTGTGGCAATACTTCTCGTACTGGTGTCCCACCTGGTACAACTGCAGGCAAGCTGTTGATTTGTTCTTGGTCTTCAACCTGGCCCGCCTCTGACACACCTATGTAACACAAAATCATCCAAAGTCACACAATCCAAGGCACAAGTGATGTTCAGTAAGTATGGTTTTGCAGATCATAAAACCAAATGACAACTCATCATGTTACATGTAGCTCACTTACTCCACTGCAGTATGACATCCAACTCAGCCAACAGACTGTCCTGGCACAAAATTCAAAGTTTCATTGTGGTAGCAATTGGGCTCTTGCACTCTCAACCTTCCACATACCGCCATTGACATTTCCTCTTTATGATGGAACTGCTGAACTCAAAGTGTTGCTTCAGTAACCCCAACAAAGATGGATGATACTGACATGCAGTGTGTCAAGTTGCACTGTCATGCTGAAGGATCACAGCTCATAACAGATCATGTCTTCAGGCCATTGAAATGACAGTTGAGAGGTCACCAATTCCACAGTAATAACAAAGTGAAAATGGCTGTTCACAAATGGTTGTGCTTACCTGGTTCCTACTGTGACAAAATGTTTAACCTCATGCAAAGATGGGACAAATTCCTTCAACATGCTTAAGGATTATTTTTAAAGATAGTGATATTGCAGTGCAATAAATGAGCTACATTTAACATTGTAATGACTTCCCATCTGTTATGACCTTGGGAACGTTCAGCTGCCCATTCAATATCAACTGTTTGAAGCCATCTAACAGAGAGTGACAACAACATGCAATGTCACTTAACCATCACATAGGTTTCAAACTAGCAAGAAAACAATTCAAAGGCCACTTCTGCTTCCACCTTCAGCAAAACTGTGGACTGATAAAGCTACAAAATAAATTTGACACAGAACTGCCAAATCATGCCTGGTCCAGGCCATGTCAAGGCTTAGGCAGTCAGTTGCCAGTCTCTCACAAAGGAGGACCCAGTTCAATCCCAGTGGTGGACAAAGTGGCATTGGGACAGGTCTTTCTCCTAAAACTATGACTGTCCTCTGTCAGTATCATTCCATGAATATGTCATACTCATTCATTAATCTGTCACTGTCAATATATATTCTTAGCAACTGACAGCATCTTTAAATAACACACTCAAAATAACAGAAGTCTAGTTATTTACTTGTCAGTGCTCATTTATAGCAATGTAATGCCCCATTACAAACGTGGTACCACTTACTGGTGAGAACTAGCTCATCACCATCAGAATTGGTCTCCAGTGTCTGAAGGATCTTGTGCATGCCAGCTATCTCAGCTGCTTGGTCCCAGTTTTCTTTGTCGCCTTCATTCATGACTGAGGGATTTACAGACTTGACAGGACTGCAACAAGAGACACTCTGATTAGGTTTGGCCATCTGTTAATCAAGCATTTCAACTGATCAGCCCTGTGCATTACAAATAATAAAGCATTCAACAACAAAGAATCACTCTGCATGCCACACCCATCTCACCCTCTTTTACTTCACTGTCCAAACAAAAGCTGGCAAAGGGTACAAATGATGATGCTCCTAATCATGTAATTTTTGCCACCTTCCCATTAATTTCTCACATAGGTGCTGTTATCCCATGCCCCTTACCACATCATCCTTCTCCTGTTAGGGGTATCAACAAACAAAGCCGGTTCTAAACATGTCAGCACACAGTGCCGCCAACACCTATCACAGGAATCTCTTACAATACACTTACACATTATCTGGCTGCGTGTAGATGAGAGTGCGCTTTGCATGACAGTCCTCAGAAAAAAGTAGGCGTGGGACAGAGACTCGGCTCTGCTTCCTGGGTGGGGAGCTCAAGCTGCAACACACCAACAATCACAACAAATGCTGACCTATACACCTATCCTGGTTCAGCTCAATTCTGTTCAGGTGTTCATACCCTACATCTCTGAGATGCCTTTTAATATTATATTCTCACATTCATCTGATCTCCAACATCGTATTTTCCATTGCCATTTAACTAACACATTACAGCAGCAGAACCATCAGATTCAACACCACCTGAGCCATTTTCATCACTTCCCACCCCCAAAACCTATTTTCCTCCCACAGAGATCACAAAACATTCCACCTCCTTGCTCAGCTTCATAACAACATATTTTCCAAGAGTCCCCACCAAACCCTCCCCTCCCACCCCCCAAAAAAATTCTGTATGCACTCTCTCCCCTCACTGCAATAACAACAGGCAACCTCTGAAGCTCTCCAAGTTCTCTGTCGTAAGCTGCCTGCATACTGCAGTCTGCAGAACAGCTAACATTTGCCACATCTTCAGAAACAAAGGACATGCCACATGTTGGGAGTCCCTTTTTTTATAATGCATTATTTAATCATCCTGGCAATCGCTAGAATTATAATAGTGATGATGAGTGAACAAATGAATGAACGAATGAATGAACTGATTGATTAATTAAGTGAATGCATGAATGAATAAATGAATGGAATGACTGAATGAATGAATGAATTTATGTATGGCAGTGGTAGGAGGAGGAGGAGTAACAGTAGTAGTAGTAGTAGTAGGTGGGTGAAGAGGCACATCAGCACTGCTGACAGTTATATATGCCTATCTTTGAAGTACCAAGGGGTTAAAAAGCACACACAGTTGTTAAAAATCAGGGCAAAATCACTTTGTCCACCACAAATCCCACTGGGACTGGCCTTAGACTGAATCCAGGCCTCTGCAGCTTACTGCTCAAAACACAGCAGAGCCCTGCTAAGCAGAAGAATCCCAGTACCAATGCTAATTACAGTACATCACACAGAAGTTAGACAGTGAAAATGAATAAAAGCAAACTGGAAGTCATTACCTGGTTCTGGAGGGTTGCAACTTGCGCCTAGCAATGGAAGGCATGCTCTGTGATTCTGCTGATGACTGTACTGACTTCATAGTCACATTTCGATCATTCAATACAGGAGACAAAGGTCTACCACTTGCATCCCTCCTCCTACATCTGAAAGAAACATGTTCCTCCATTTTGAACATCTGTCATGATCCAACACACTTGTCAAGTCAGATGTATCAGTTAACATCCCAACATTATACCTGGCATGCAGGAGGGCTGACTTATACCCCTTGGAGACCTGTTCTGCTGGACTGTTGGCATTACTGTCAGACCCCTTGCTTACTGCTGCATTCTGTATTTTGCTGTTCAAAGCCACAGAACTGTCACGAACAGCACGACCACAGCTGCCAACATACAATGTTTAAGCATCAAGACTGAATTAATATCTGCATGCTAAAGAAAGCACAACATAGTCTCAACTGTCAAGATTAATTGGGACTGATAAAACCATCACAAAAAAGGAATACACTTTCAATGCAGAAGACCATTTTGGTTCTAGAAATTTGACACACCATAATAAAAGTACAGAATAACCTCAAAAAGAATAAAATTAATGAAAGTTCATTTCTAAAAAAATAGAAGCATTTTGAAAGCATAAAATACATTAAATGACTGCAGGAGAGTCACATTCCACATCGAGCAGCAACGAGCTTCAGTCAGCTGAGAAATGGCACAACAGTGGGGGAAGGCAACTTGTTAGTCATGTTGTCTGTCTCACTCCAATTGCCAAAAACAGTCACAAAAGAATCACAATAACATTATAATGGGTGATCACAAAAAACTGAAACATTGACACTACTATGGCTGGTCACAAACGGTAAAGATGCCAAATACTGAGCTTTGCAAACTTCAAGACCCTACTACAGAGTATTCAGTGTGACCTACTGCCAGCATTGACCTTCTTATGCAGGTATAGCTCCAATCTTTCCTGACCATTGAACTAGATTAATACGAGTGGTTAGGATCACACCACAACTGCTTTAACTACAAGACACCCCTACAACAAGCTGGGTAGGCACCAGATCTGGTCTGGACATGGTGGCAAAGATAAAAATTTTTTATGCTGCTGGGAACTGACTCTTTTTAACCAGTACACCACCCTGCAGCCTAGTCACTATACTGACTGAGCTACCTCGCTCACATACCACCAAGTACTAAACTTGACATTGAACACATGGCACCTTACAGTCAACTCATTTACTCAGAGTTGCAGATCACTCTGTTTAAATGCCCATTTCTGTAGCTGGTCATATCATGTATTTAATACAGGAGCACAAAATTCCAAATGCCAGCGTGCCTGAAAAATTAGTTCTGTAGAGTGGCACATAACGTCTGTGGGCCCTCGTTACAGAACTTGCTTCATGTCACCCATCTGGCACCTAGAATTTTGAGGCAACTCCTAAAACTTTTAGAAAATTTGTGAACCCCTGATTAATATAATTATAATGTTAAAAAGCTCAAATAAAAAGTATATTATTACAATAAATACACCCACCTGTGCCTGATGTATTCAAGCAGTCCAGAGCTTCTTAAATACCTTCACTTATGATCCGTGTCTAAAATTTATTTTCACTCTACATTTGATTTTCTGAAAATGTTTTATTGAATTCATCTGCCATGAAAGCTTTAAATTATTTGTTTATATGTGATTTTTGTGTAACAATTTCATTTCAAGGACCACCTTAAAATCAGCAATCACATTTCCTTCCTGTCTTAGCAGTACAGATGTGAATTTAACAGTTACCACACCAAACATTATATCTGCAGACTGTCCAACACTACACTATAAACAGTTCAGCACACAAACATAAGGAACTGTCAACACTAAACCAATGCTGTACCAGCACTACCTTGATGAACTAACAAGGTCAAGGTGTGTGAATTTAATAAAAGTGTTTAGGACACAAGCTAACAAATTCTTGAAATGTCTTTAGCTAATTCTGTCCCATTTAAATTCTTTTGGAGAGAATGCAGTAATAATGAATGTTTGGAGAGTTATAAACAGTCCTGGAACACAGAAAAAAAAATCACAGGGGAGTTGGTAAGCAAAATTACTCCTCAGAGATGAACAATTCAATTAGAAGTTTGTCTCAGGTAAGCTTTAAAGCCAACAGAAGCACTTTAAACAAATACAGGAAATACAAATTCCACTTTTAGAAATGAGGGTAACAATAATTCGATGCAAAACAAACAGGTACCTCCCACTGAGCCATCAGATACCTCAAAGCACACAACATCCCTTTTGGTTGATAAAGGTTGAATAAACACCTGGTAGTTTCACAGTTCTTACAAAGTGTGTTGTTAATTCACTTGTTTTTTACACTCTGACAAGGTTTTGAGTTTCAACAATGACTGTGATCTGCTATGGATACCTCAAAAGTTCTCAATCACTTGCAGACATGAACATCACCTCAGAATACAGTCTAAAACATGTACTGAATGTGCTGAGAGCATCAAATGCCATTTCACATTACTTCTGAACCTAACCTAACTCATAACACAAAACACACTGTTTTCTGAAAATACTGCACCTACTTTTCTTAGTAATTAAAAACAGGCAACAATGTGTAATAAGACACTGTACAGTACTCAGCATGGCCAATGGACAGTAGAAACAAAGAACTCTCCAACTAAGCACACCAAAATGACCTTCATTTTACTGCACAGCCGACATCAACTGTTTGTCACACTTCATCCATTATTTTTTCTCTTGTTTTAGTTTATTCACTGTCAACTTGTACACAACAGTTTCTTTTAGAAAGAAAAGATGACAACAGCCACAATGTTAATGTCTGCATCATATCACTGCCCCCCAGTTCAATCAGGGTCCACACATTTCCGATGACATGTCAGACTATGCAGCACAAAGTGGTAGGACTGTGAGTGCATCAGGCAGCAGTTGTGCTCAAACTGACATACCAGACTTCTTTTAGGTTGAAGTGCAAGAGCAGAATAATGTACATAGGAGACATCCAAATAACTGCCAGTACACAGACCCAAAATTTAGAACAAAGCCACTGTGCTCATAATGTTACAATTTACAATCAGAACATAAGAGGGCTTATAAACAAAACTGAAGAACTGCTCATTGTTATCTCCATGGAGCAGAGTCCTTCTTGAAAAGCCAACTGGTTCCCAGATAGACAAGAAATTCCTACATTTTATGGAACCCTAAGTTGACTACTGCATTCACAACAGCTGGCCACCTGTCCGTAAGAAATGCACATACTTTTTTTTAACAACGTTAGGTTTTTGATATAAGTGTGACCGTGCATCATATATATAAGTAAGGAAGATGTACCAACTTGATGCAAACAATTTTTTTTTTAATGATTTTAACTCACAAATGGCCTCTCCTGAAGATGGACATGTAAATGTCCGAAACATGTAGAGGCCATTTATGAGATAAAATCATAAAAAAATTGTTTGCATCAAGTTGGTACATCTTCCTTA
>JGI20166J26741_11504918_pt1 | contig 12686 bp, 9 predicted proteins | sample TergutCu122P5_FD_26741 | JGI IMG/M metagenome (IMG submission 26741) | reverse complement strand
ATAATCTTTAGTCAATACACTTGCCGTCCCAATAAAAGTTTGGAAAGCTGTGCAACCCTAAGAGCCTGTAAACTCAATACTTGATACAGCCACCTACACAATTACCTCTGTAACGTCGGTCATTCACCTAATTGGTTCAGTAACCCGCGTAGTGAATAAGCAAAACCATGCAGCCAGCTTCAGCCACGTGCCTGGAAGGAGCTTAAGATATGCTACATCCGAAACTTCGTTTATTATGGTCTGTAGGCCTAATCGTAGCATCTCACCGTCACTCGTGACTGAATACTCCAAGGAAATGTAGGACACAGGACGTCAGGCGGTCGTAAAGCTAAATTGAGTTCCGTCAATACTTAGTTTAAAAGTTGCTGTATTTACAAGACGGTTCGGCCTCCTGAATCCCTTGGTTGCCATCTGCTCCACACTACTTCGTCTTCTACAGACTTTCGTCATCCCGTTCTCCTAGATATCAACTTGACTTATTACCTACTTTGAATAGATATTTATTACTTCTATCCTGCTCATTTTTGCTTCATCCTCTACCTGACCCTTATTTCAGAACCCATTGTGAGTCTTTAACCAGTATTAACCATACGAACTCGCAGCTAAAGGGGTGTGCTATGTTGTTTGAATTATGTCAATCAGCGGATTTTCTCAGTCCCTCACAGGGAATGTCGGGATTGTAATTCATGGGAGCCCAGGTGAGCTTGTGTCCACTTCCTTTCCTATTAATACTAATACCTGACGCACAAGCGCTTGCCTACTGACAACGCCATTGAATAAATCATGCAATAAAATAAGGAAAACATTCACGTTTTCAAAAACATAAGCACTCACTTATAGATGAAAACCTGAATACGCATGTACTTACGGATATACGGCCGTATATAACAAATACATACGTACATACACACTTACGTACGTACATACTCGTACATATGGCCGTACATAACGAGCGCTCACGCGCATGCACACACACACACACACGTATGCTCAATACACAAAAACACACCTATTCATCTTCGTTTAAAAGAATGTCACCGAACAATTTGACCTAATCAGCAACGCTTGCGAATGATGTTCAGGATGTGACCGATTCGACTTACGGCCGGAAAAATGGGTATTCTGACTGAAGCTTTCCATGGAGTTCCTCAGTTACTCAAAGAAAATGCCATAATTTTGCTTCAAACTGGAATAAGGCTGTTTCCTCTCAAAACTGTTTCAATTCACCAATAATACTTTTATTCGAATGTGCGGCGTGAGCTACACGTAGCATCGTAAAGTAACCCATAAATAAATAAATAGTAGAGTACCCTTCAGATTTTTTCAATCTCCCGCTTATCAGATCCGCAACCAGACAGATTTCCCTCTTGCACCAGTCTACATTTTTCACTGACCTCGGAGATCTGTAAAATGTGAGCCATCTGATGCGTATGCAGTGTGTCAGGAAACAACATTTGGAGGCAGGTCGTTTAACATTAACAGGTGGATTTACTCGTATGATGTTTTCATGCGTGTTTTGCAATTAAATCGAACACCGCTCGGTGCTCCACTTAAAACCTTATCGTTTGGGAATATCTGTTGTCCTTCCGAGAGAGAGCACCGATATGAAAATTACCTGTCCCCTTACACGGATGCCAGTTCAGTCCAGACTGGATGATAATTGCATCCCATATGCCAAACACTGAGAGGCTCCCTACAACTACCTCATTTAGCAAAACACAATGAAGTAGTAAAATACGCAAAACAAGAAAAGAACGGAAGCAGAGTTACTCAGTATCTTTATGTGAACTCTATAATTTAAATATGTATATATCTTTAATATTTCGTAAAATTCCTAACCAAAAACGCAAAATGTCCTACCTTCTGCTCCACTTGTTTCATGTACAATGCGATAAACATAAGGTAATTAGGCCCCAAGCGAAGTGGGAACATTGTTTTCCTAAATGCTCATCACAAGGAACAAGAAATACCCAGAATTTTGGCGGACAACTCTCTTAGAAAATGAATACTCGGAAGACGAAACTGAAAAATAGCATAACGTCAACACGAAAGATAAGTAAACGACGAAAGCAATCCGATATTCTAGGCACGCACCTTCGAATAGATCTCCGTGTTCAGTCAGCTGTAAATAGTCGATTCTTTTTAATAACGTTGAACTAATGCATACTTAGTCTAGCAACAGACTTTACAAATCGACATAAACTTTGCCTTCATATTGACGTGATTTACATCAAATAACACACATTAAACTCGATTCTAATATTTCAGAGATGAAAGGTTAGGTGGATATTATCATTCCACTGCGTGAATCAAATAATTTCACTCGTGTTCTTATAAACGCATTGGAACTGTTGAAGGAGGTAGCAATATTTACAGAACCGTGATCGATATAAGCATGTGCAAGACGCCACTCTTGCGCGAATGTATTCAGAACACGTACAAAAGTGATTTTACTTCCAACCTTCAGACCATGCCGACCAAGAGAAGGCCTCTACTCGTAGGGCTGGCATTTCCCTTTCATTGTAGTTATATGCTTGTTACTTCAAACAAGATCTTCTTCTTTTCGCGTAATTGGTAACACATTGCGGCACAACCTGTGACCTCCTGACCAACACAAAATATGAAGACGGCAGTATTTCATACACATAAATCAGTGTGAAGTGCTGTTTTAGTGTATTTAAGGACATCCACCACTTTAAAATAATGTATGCCATACAGAGTGTTTATGGATACCGCAGATTCGTCCGAGATGTCAGTACTCATCAACATTATTATACGCTTTTACACACCAGAAAACAGTTCTTTCCAAGAAGATATAAATTCAGTAGAGATACATTAACTGTGAATGACTCTAATAAATTATCAGATTTCATAAAAATTTATCTATGAATTTATATTCGGCAAAGAATGATCACGAAGGCGAAGTTCCGCATCAAAGTGTAAATAAACTTAAATTTCTATTTAATAATGTTCATATATTCAGTCATAAAAATGACTTTTGTTGCTCCAATATTCCGGCATATTCCACAAAATAATTTGGTAATTAAATTATAACCTCCAAAACTCAGAATGATGATACACAGAACTTTCTTTAATTACCTATGCATATTGTGAGATAAATTTAAGGTATCTGCAAGCAAGAAAGCTGGAAATTTTGTCATGTTATTACCCTCAGCTTTGTTAATTTGATGGAATATAGCCTTAGTTCATTGCTAGAACAATTTTCTCATGTGGTGGCATTGACTAGTAAATAGGAGTAGGAAGCGAGTAGCTAAGATTTTATGAACTCCCAAGTAAACGCAAAAGTAATATTCAATTACATTTATAGCGATTAGAAACTGTGTGCCACTACTATGTTCAAATAGATTTAGAATATACCAAAAATCTGTAAGGAACGTGTAAACATACCAATGGGGCATCATTTCACACAGACTTATTTCTGAAAATTCAAGGCTTTTGGGATGTAATGGAAAATGGTTCGCGGTGGTCTTAAATCGTCATGCCTTAATATTAAGGGCCAGACGGTCCAAGAAGGGAAGGAAAAACTTTGGCTAAACTTCTTCGACTGCTGTACTCTGAAGATAGAGGCACAACCATCTTTCGAAGCGTCGAGACTACTCACACAAAGAAAAAGTCACATCCCAGAAGATTTCAATCCGAATTATAAGTTGTCAGACTTACTTAGTTTCTCTTTCAGTAAGATAAAGCTCACGTGGATGCATTTTCGTACATACTGGCCATAACTTGAGGGAATCATAGGAACGAAGATTCATGTTTTGATACCTGCTGGTGAATGTTGTATATTCCACCGAAACATTGGAAGAAACTTGTATAAAAATTTGTCATTTATGGTAAACTAAACAAATTTATTTTTGATAGAGGATGTCGTCTGGCTGAGCACGGAAGCTGTCACAAGATGTCCCGACCGATGCAGGCTTACTCTGCGATGAAGCTGCAATGTTCAGGTACAACATAAATGGGACATAATCTACATTTTGCCTCATTTGAAAAGGAGGTTAAAATTAATTGATTCTGCAATAAGCATGAAAGAACAGTGAAAATATACGGAATAGTGCACGATACTGAACCTTCAATAATATATGATCATTCGAAAAACAAAACACGAAGGAAATATCTGAAAGTAACCTTGGTTACATTAGTACGTCATGATGATCAAAACTGTGATCTAGATCAATGGTTCCCCAACTTTGCTGAGCGAATACCAAGGGATCCGCGACCAGTTACCAAGGGATCCGTGGATACCTTTTTTTAATGGCTTCTTTGAAGTTTACTTATTTTTAATTAAAGACTATTTTTAATAATTGACGAACTTCTTTAATCGGCGACGTGTTTAATTTCGTATAACCCTTAGAATGTCTAATTAAGAAACCCCCTGTAGCCAAGAAGTGAGCGACATTCATTTTAATTATGGTCAAATCACGCAACTCATTGTTACGTATGCTACTGGTATGTATGTGTAGCTATCTAAAATAAGCCCGGAGATATACATTTTTAATTTTGAATATCTATTATCCGGACACTGTATACTTATGTGAGCAAGGATATGAGGATCCATGGTAATTTTTCGAACCCAAAGAGGTCCGCGACCAAAAACGTTTGGAAAATAGTGGTCCAGATTATAGTCTGGCAGGAGAGGTCGCCCCATAAGACATTCGACACTTAAGAAGTAGCATATACTACAGCGTGCCTGATACAACGAAATGTTGTACGTCAATAAGATGCAACAAGTTTCAATAGAGAGACTTTCTCTGTTTGCCTTATTCACCAGGTTGTCTTCAGTAACTTCGGTTATAACATAGGACTAAACACGGAAGATAGGCGATTAGTGAAATATTAACTGGACAACAAATTAAAGATGGAATGTTGTACCCATACATGCCATGAATGCATATATGAGCAGAGTTGTAGCTTCACGTATTCTTAAGTACATCACTAGAAGGAGGTGGGTGTTTATGTTCACGTCCCGACTGCTTTGTCCCTGCGGAAAGAGCCTGCATTATGCATTGAATAGGAGGCCGGATGGACCCCAGAACCGGACTGGATGCCTTGAGGATTCAGAAAATTATTTGTCCTTGCCGGCAATCTAACAACTATTCCACCGTTGTCCATCCCGTAACCCAGTCATATTTGCGTGGAATTGCCAAGGGAAACCATGAAAAATTCGTCAGAATAGTGAGCGTCCAGGCCATGACTCGAAACTGGCTCCTTCCAATAAAAGTCAGAAGCGTTAAAACCAAATTTCCAGGCGTGATTCTGGAGAAAAGAATTGGCTTTATAGATATTTCGTATATAGGCCTATTTTACGCTGCACTGTAAAATTAAATTCGGGCTCGTCTGCAGAAAACTTGCATCTGGTATTTAGAGAATGACATTACCAGTATTTAGGTAATATAGGTAATTTTATGAAGTCGAAATTTGAAGAACTTCTTCGACTTTTTTTTTTTTTTGAAATTTTTGTTTAAATATTTAACAGATGGACATTGAAGTATAAAGAAGTAATTTTATAGAATTGATCCCATTAACCTTCCAAAGACAAGGTGTACTATGAAAGGAAAGTTTCTTAATTCCCCTGAAATTTCTGTTGCTTAAAGCCAGAACTCAAATTCCGTGTGTTAGGCACCCAGTTACACACATTCTGGATCCTTGATTCCACTCAGGTAGCCTAAAATGGGGTTCAGAGACAACACCTTACTCGCCGCACGGAACCCGCAGGCCTGCCTTCTTAGTCATGGTACTTAAGAGCGCGCTAAAAGTATCGCTTCCAGTCCAGCATATCACAGGCTTTCCGGTTCTGCTTCTTGGCATTCAGGCTGATGTACCGGAAAATTCGTACGAAAGCTACTGGCAAACAGAAGCAAAGAGTGTTATTCCTTCGACATGTCGTCTAAGAAGACACCAACAAACTCGCCTCCTGCAAGCCGTCTCTGTCATTACAGTGGATGTCCACGGGCTGTAATTAGACTACGGTAGTAGAGAACAGGTTGGTGTAAATAACCAGAGTTTCCCTGCCTAATTTCGATCTACTGAAGTTGTTGCTAGTTCTCCTCATGCAATACACCAAAACCAAATCATTCTAACTCCCCCCCATGGTATCTTACTTTGCCGTAGTGTTGGGGCTTTCATGATCAAAATATCCTGAGAGCTATGCCAGTGGTAGCGTAGCTACTGGTAGTGCCTCCCATGTCGGGCAGGTCAAAGGCGATGACCAAGACGAGAAGGGATGCCCTGGTCCTCCAGAATATTTATTTAATGATAAAAACAAAATTTAATAACTTAAGTTTCATAAATGTACATGCTCCTACAGAGGAAAGGATGAAAGAGAGAAGGAAGCCTTTTGACAGAAAATGGAAGCAGCATATGGCATATGTCCGTTTAATAATACAAGAGTACTACTGGGAGACTTAAAAGCCAAAATCAGGAGAGAAGAAATGTACCGAGGATTGAGAAGTAGACATAGCCTACATGTAAACATCAATTATAATGGACAGAGACTTGTGGATTTTGCAGCAGCAAAAAATATGGTGGTATCTTCAACCTGCCAACCACATAAAGAAATTCACAAAGACGCCTGGTGGAGATCCCCGGATGGCAAACCCTTAACCAAATTGGTCGTATGCTCACTGGTTGAAGGTCTGTAAGCAGTAAACATGACGAAAGAGACTCCGATCATTTTCTGTTCAAAGGAAAGTATAAATTAAAAATGTATTACAACAAGCATGAAATAAATAGGAACCCCAAAAAATTTAATGTAGAAAATCTGAGAGAACCTAGTATGATCACTAATTCCCAACAACAACAAGGAAAATAATTTGAAAAGATGAGGAAAAACGAGCAGTATAAGAAGTGACTCATGTAGATGAAGAATGGAAACAGTTAAAATAAGTAATAGTGGAAACAGTGGAACACTCAGTAGGATACAAACCAAAACCAGAGAATAGACGATGGTTTGATGGAGAATGCAAAACACCTGTAGATGAGAAGAGCAGAATATAGCACAAAAAATGGAACGATGTATCAACTTGATCCAAAAGACTAGAAGACCAGAGACACCGGAATATAAACCAAAAAATTTGTGAAACAAGAAACGAATTCAAAAAGGTAACTGCGTAAATAAAATAGAAGAAAATTTAAGGAAGGGCGTATAAGGAATGGATAAAAAGATGTTGGTTCACCACAAGGTGGTGTTAACCCCGTACAAATTTGTGTAAAAGCACAAATGATGAGTTCATATCTAATGAAGAAGATAGAACAGGTGCAAAGCCTACTTTTAAGATCTTATAAACCCGACAAACGTTGAACGTAATACTTCCCTCGATAACGTACATACAAATGAAATACAGACGAAACAGGAACTGGAAAGTGATCCACAAGTTATATTAGACATAAATAGCAATACAATCAATGAGAAACAATAAAGCATCAGGCATAGATAACATTCCCTTCGAACCCTAAGAGAAAGTATGATAGTTATTAATAAATAACCTGCATAGCTTAAATAAAATTACATGGATAGAAGGGAAAATGCGTGCATAGTGAAAAACATATATCATAGTCCCTATATATAAAACAAGGGCAACAATTGTAGAGGAATATCATTGTTACGCACAGAATACAAAATATTAACCACGGAACTCAACAGTAGACTTAAAAAAATATACTAATAATATAATTGGCGAATACCACGGAGGGTTAAAACATGAAAATTAACTACGGACCAAATTTTTACAGTTAAAACTCTGTTGGAAAAAGTCTGGGAATACAACGTAGAAATACATAAGATCTTCATTGACTCACAGAGTGTCTACGACAGTACACGAGGAGACAAATTATATGAAATAGTGCAATTTTTTTTAATTCCAAATAAATTGATAAGATTAACAAAACAACAATGAATGACTCGACCTACCACGTTCAGATAGGACTAATGATGACTGATGGTTTTAAGTTAGGAAATGGCTTGAAACAAGGAGATGGATGAACACCCAAACTCTTTAATATAGCATTGCAGTATGTAATTAGACAGCTGTCAGCAGAAATCAAATAGGATAGGCATATGACATGAACAATATGGAAGAAGGAAAAGAACTGTTCCTAAAGAATGCGAAGAGTTGAAAGAGAGCGCTTAAGAAGTAGGGTTGAACATCAGAGTCGAAAAAACAAAACCAATGTCACAAAATAGGAAAACTAAAGAATAAGTGAAACATTGACAATTAAAAATCATGACATTGAAGTTGCTTTGAGCTTGAAATATTTTTGGATTGAAATCGATAACACTAATGACGAAACAAAAGAAATGAAAGCTAGAATCCTACCTGCTAATAAAGCCTATTCTTCTCTGCAAACTATTTTTAGATCTAAATAAATCCATCGAAATAATACAATAAGATTATATGAAACATTAATTAAACCAGTAATGGAAGTGTAACTTGGACCCTAACAGAAAAGACGGAAAAATTCCCATGTATATTTGAAAGGAAAATACTAAGAATTTATGGCCCAATAGAAGACAAAGGACACTGCTTTCCAAGATGTAATAGTGAAATTTAGAATGCATACAAACATCAAAATATTGTGCGAGATATCAAAATTAAAGGACTAGGATGGCTGGGTCATATTATAGGAATGTAAGATGAAAGGGTACCAAAAAAGGTCATTAATGGGAAATTTCTTAATACAAGACCAGTGGGAAAGCCAAAAACAAGATGGGAGGACGTCGTTCGGAGGGACACATCACAGAGGTATACGAGGATGGAGGTACGGGCAGAAGGCAGAGGCGTCTCTGAGGGAGGCCAGGTCCAAGAAGGAGCTGTAGCGCCATAAACGAAAGGAACGATTGAAACTTATCCTAAAGACCTGCAGTATTACCTTGTCATTTCATTCATCGCTACATTTTATACAGCCAAAAATAACGACGTTAAATGTTCGTTCGATTGTATAATGTTTAAGGGCACATGGTGACAAAACTTTGACGCTTTTGGTTCGTAGTAGAAAGATGAGTGTTGCTGTGGGTAACATATGCCGTACTCATTGCGGTTTTCGTGCTTTTATTTTAATACGAGCATTTTTAGAGAAGTCACCCATATTCCTTATCAGTAATTTTCCGTCTTCTGTCAACTGTATTGCACATGAAGTTCAAACAAACATCAAATTCGTCTCATTATGCCAAATATTGTACGTACTTCATAGAACCTTTATTTAAAACATCTTGCGATATATCGATTGTGTAAATACAAGAACAGTTTTTGTTTCTGTGTTATGTGACGTATGTGTTGTGAGTACTGTGCAGTACTCGCTTTCTGTCTACAGTAAATTAATATCAAATTAAATGAGGCACGTGAATTATACATTTTTGTATCCAATTTGAGTCTACAGGCCACTTCATTTTTTCTTATTCTGAACACACGCTCCAAGTGCGTGCAACATAACAGATATATGACCGGCAGATTCCTTGCTCTGAATGAATTTACATCTTGTGACATATCTGGGGACCTGTTGACCAGTCAGTTTACACCATCTGCTCAAAGAATACCATGCAATTTGCAGTAAGGTAAGGAGTTAAATAACTTACCGACTTTTCAGAGGAACCGAATACTTCAATCTTCATAGCAAAATAGTAAGCCATAGAGTTGGAAGAAAACTAGTGAAGAAGACCAGGAGAGATGAATAGGAAGAAACGGGGATTCAAGTAACCTTCATAGAAAATTTGAATAATAAAATAGAAAATATCTCTGATACATTGGTAATTCTCTACCAAGGCATACGAGGTCACGTTAAAGAAGACAAGCTCATGTTTCATATGGATGTGGTGTGGACTGTTACTTATGGATGACTGTATTTCATTAATGAGAAAAGCAAACCAGTCTCTACGTAATGTCGTCCTTATATGAAGTAAACATCTAACCGATGTGTGAAATCAGTCATGGCCACACCCTACAGGTTGAATGTCGACTGCTCGAAAATTACTCAAATGTGTGCATATATTAAGTCAAAGAATACGCCACAAGTGACGAAACTTCTGCTTCAGTAAGATTACCATAAAACACTCACTAATGACATCTTAAAATCACAGCCCACAACAATGAAGCGTTCGTTCCTACAAATAATCTTTCCTGAATAAAATTAACCTGGGATAAGAACAACATCCGCCCAGTCATACACATTACGTCAGTGTACGTGTAAGATTAGTTATAGGCGCGTTCATACAATCATTGTTACAGTGGAAAATCAGTACGTATGACACATTCTGAGAGGGTACTTTTAGCATAAGTATCCAGCATGCATATTGTCATCTGTTGCCTGCCCGGCTCTACGGTATTATTCCGTTATTGAACATATAATATGTGTTTTGATTTTCTCTACAAATTTTGTCTGAAAAAGTTCTCGATATAATAAGAATTGAGCGATATATAATCAAAAATGTATATTGGTCTTCATGAAAATTACCCGTCATTCTTGTCAGATTTTAATGAAACTTGAATTTTCTCGACAATCTTTCGAAGAATATTCAAATTTCTAATTTTATGGAAATCCGTCGAGTGGGAGCCGAGTTGTTCCATACGGAAAGACGGACAGATAGACGGACAGACATGAAGAAGCTAATACGAGTAGTTGTTTTTCGCTATTTTGTGAACCCCCCACCCTTAAAATTATCATAAAAATCTTACATATTTGTAGTATTTTTACTGCGATGTGTATAAGAGTAATAATACCTGGCTGGTTTCTGATGTTAAAACATAACCCTTACGGCTCCTGGATTACTGTAGTTTGTGCATCGTCTGGTATACAGAACACAATCTAAAATTTCGGAAAGTGGATCTGGTTTCGTCGTCAAGACACGTATCGAATTTGGGTTTATTATAAGGGCTAATTCTAATCAATAGACAATCCTGGAAATCGAGCAGCTGTGCATTTCACTTATTTTTATTTATGATTCTGTGTGACGACGCCGTCAGGAACTCATCCTGTATAGCAATGAGTGATGAGAATCATCGGTGAACAGGATGTACATGGAAATTTTCGTGGTGTTACTGAGGAGAGCAACGAAAGGCCTGTCAGGATAGCTGATCTTCAAGTCGACATTTGAACCCAGAACCTCCCAAATACGAAACAAACGTGCTGGTAACCCCATGAAATGCCAAACCTACGGTTCTGCAAATATGTCGCTTTGCATAATGAAAGGAAAATATTGAAAATATTCTTTTGTGAGATAGGTCTACAATTTAATATAGATCGAACGTGAAAATAACCACTCACTCCACATGGTATCAAGGCTCAGAATGACTGGAGTTGTATCTTCACTCACAGGATACCTCACGACATGCATGGATACATACTGAACTTTACACAACGTTTCGGGCAGTGGTTCTGCTTCCGTCGTGATATGAAGTGTGGAAATTATGAAACGTACTCTGCTGCGTCAGGTGAAGGCAGCTAATCTCCAGTTTAGTTATAACGTGAAGAATTATCACTTGGGAGACGAGACGGGATATTACTAAACGAAGACTGAGGTAAATATGGCGTGAGAGCGCAACTGAATTGAACTACACTGAGGCCATGGAAAGAAATAACTTAGATCGACCAACTCGAAATCTTCCGCAAGCTGTTCCGCTTCCCCCTTTCCCAGCATGCTCCCCTTATCTTTCTTACAGTCACCTAGCTATTCTATTCAAAGTAAAGTTACTAGTGAAACCACGTGATAACCTTCACTCGTGACAAGCACTTTGGGCAGGTTGACACTAACTAGATACAAAAATAAGCAGAGTCTGGGAAACCTCGAAAACCTTCCTTACCCGTATCCAACGGGAATTCTTTCCGTGGCCTCGGTGCAGCCATGAGCAAGATCCGAAAAAAGAATTTGCCCTTACATCGACAAACCTTCAGTTTTAGCGTTAATAGAAAGTATGTTGACAGCTGAATGATTATTACGGGCTGAGATTATGCCGTGTCACCTAGCAAGATCCGAATTAGGTTATAGCCTTCTGGCGCGCACATCCTCCAGATGTAGAGCACTGGCCTGTTATATAACGCACGCACGTAACCCAACGATGTAAGACAACACTGCTGTCACTCGAGAGCGACATGGCAGGTGGGCGTGTACGCGTTTCTCACTTTTCTCTCTCTCCGCTTCGTGTTGCATCAGACTGCTGAGTCCCTGCTCATTAAACGTTAGCCTAGATCTTATCCCCCCCCTCCCCCGACATTCATCTTTCCGCCGATCATTTGCACATATTTGTGCAGTCTCTTAAAGTGTGATGCATTCTCCAGCTAAGTGGGGTGAAGAGTGTTGCTCAAATGTTGTTCTAACTTCATGGTGTATGGTCGTACTTTTGTGGTTGACGGTTACTAAACTGATGAAGAAGTTGATCTCCTTGTGTTACCAAAAATTTGTAATGTTCGTTAGAAAATGTAACCACTGAACCCTAACTTAATCAGTTCAATTCACTTTACACGGTCTGGTTACGTAATATATAGTAAAATATTCTCGTCTTAGCTACGCACAAGTTCCGCAACTTTCTTCTTCACGTAACACTTTCAAGTCACATTAAAAGTGCACTTCTCTGATTCCTTCATGTATGAGACATATGAGGCCAAATGATTGAATGAATACACGAATGACTGACTGATTGATTGAATGACTGACTGACTGACTGAATGAATGAATGAAT
>JGI20166J26741_11504807_pt1 | contig 12686 bp, 4 predicted proteins | sample TergutCu122P5_FD_26741 | JGI IMG/M metagenome (IMG submission 26741) | reverse complement strand
CACTGCAAAATTTTTGAGCAGTAACTTAAAAATTTTCACCACAAGACAGCTTTCCCAGAGTTATAAGAATTTCTTCACAGCTCAGATCTCCAAATTAAGACTCTAACAAAACTTATGATTCAGCTCAAATACTCTACTTCTCTGTTGTATACTCAAACAGTTTACTTCAAAACACCTTACCTTCTTCAATCTTCCAAATCCTTGCCTTTTATCCAGCATACCTTTACCAGGACTAGCGAGTGTAGCCTATGAACTCTACTGCAGTAAATTCTCATGTTCTTCCTTGTAATACCGTTCACTACCCACCCCCTTCCCCGCGGCTACCGCGTTTTCTTCTTTTCTTACTTGTGGGCAGTCCTTTAAGGGATATTAGCTGATCAATGATTATGCTACACCGAGGTAACTAAATGTTGTGTACACGATCACACTTTTGTATCTCGTTTTCCCTGACGTGCTCAGTATGTTAGGTAAAACTTCTTATGGGATACGGATGGGTTTCATCGGATCGGGTGAAGTCCTCACTACTTTTTTATTTATTTATTTGTATTTGAGGTATAGGAGTAAAGTTTACTCTTATCCAGTTAAGAAAACAAAATCATATTCTACCAAAAGAGAGGAAAACAACTTTTATTTCCCTCCAGAAATAGTAACCTTTGTTTTCGGTGACCGCACTATACACCACCACACTATACACCACCGCACTATACACCACCACACTATACACCACCACACTATACACCACCGCACTATACACCACCACACTATACACCACCGCACTATACACCACCCCACTATACACCACCACACTATACGCCACCGCACTATACACCACCGCACTATACACCACCACACTATACACCACCTTACTATACACCCCTACACTATATACCACCTCACCTGCGCCGCTCTCTTACTCGACTGCCAGCGTCAGTCTTCCAGTTCCTTTGTGTGCGGCTAACCCCTTTTCCCGCTAAACGATCTCTGTATCCAACGGTTCCCCGAATGGAAGTTGACAATGAAATTTAAGACGGACCCTCCCAAGTCGTCCACAACTGACGCCAGCAATTGATATTTCCGTTGTACCAACAATGTTCGGCTGCAGTAACGTGCGTTATTTGGAGTAAGTTAAATAACGTAAGGAGATAAAAGTAACACTTCGAATTGGTACAAATACAAGAAAGAGAAAGCAGTATAAAGCATGAATATACCAAATTGTTATACATAAATAAAACTTCAGTTAATGTAAGTAGTACCTCTACTCCCCTTCTGTGTCTTCATGGCAGGTTATAGGTTAACGTTTGCCATTTATTATTGGTTCTTACGTGCGGTAATGCAGTGTCATATTTTACACTTCCATTTCGTGCATTACCTTTCAATCGTTACGATGTAAACCAACCAATGCACACACTTCTTTAGAATTAAGGTAATGTTTCAATACTTCAATTCCACAAGTTTCGGACCTCACTGGCCCATCACCAGGGGTGCACAGTGTTATCTCTGGTACGTAGTAGAACTATCATAAGTTCGTCAATGTATGATTTATAGTAGATGGATATTTGAACTGAAAATTACAAAGTTTTTAAATTATAAAAATTACAAAATATTTGGTCGTTAAAATTACATATTAAAAGGTGGTTATAAATCATGTTGAAATAAGAGAATGTAATACATGTGTCATAAAATACAAATATAAATGTTATAAGTGAACTTGTTGGTGAATAGGATGTTGAGGAAGATATGTGGACCTAAAAGGGACGAGGTAACAGAGGGGAGTGTAGAAGACTGCATAACTAGGGGGGTTTATGGTTTGTACTCCCCACCAAGTATTATTCGGGTGATTAATATAGAAGAATGTGATGGCCGGGGCATGTGACACGTATGGGGACAGGAAACTTGAATGAAAGAATCCACTTGGGAGACCTAGGCATAGACGGGTGGGTAATTTTGAAATGGATCATCAAGAAGTTGGATGGAGAGGCATAGTCTGGATTGATCTGGCTGAGGATAGAGACAGGTGGCTGGCGCTTGTGAACATAGTAATGGACCTTCGGGTTCCAAACACTGCGGTGAATTTCTTGACTAGCTGAGAATTGGTTAGCTTTCTATGAAAGACTCTGCTGCATGGAGTTAGTTAAACTACAGTCTATTTACTAGTTGTGCCATTTGGGAGTAAATACCAGTTACAAAATAAGTAAAATTCAAACCCCCAAGTACGTATAAGGAAAATTTAAAATGATCTCCATCCGAAAACTCTTATAATACACAATGAGGTGCCCTGATACAACAGTCGATAGTGTAGCTTGCTACTTGTGTGTCATAAATAGTAGCTCTGGGAAAAATTCCAATGCAAGTTCTTCATTCGCCCCTTTCTTTGCGATTGCAACAATACAGTGTACTTGTATTTCTTTCGACTACCATCGACATTACGTATTAGCAATCGACAGCGTCTTTAAATAAAACCCTTCTCACTCTCTGCCTACCGTTACCAGAATGTTGGTGTTCTTAAACACTTTTGTTACAAAGTCACGTCTCTGCCCCCCCCCCTTGTGAATGTGTGCCGTTTTGTTACAGTTCTGTTGTTACTTTAATTCAGTATTAATTCTTTTTTTCCGAATGCTGCTTATTATTTGTATAGGTAATTGTGAAGCATGTTTCTTGTAATTTATAATTCCTTGCTTTTATTTACTTCGTTTAGAATATATGTATTTAATGTAGTCCTGCTGGGTTAGTACCTTAACCAATATTTTATTTGTAATGAGTCGGCAGGTAGTGTTGTACGAAGGAAGTAACATTTGATTCACTAACTTTAGCTGTAACGACAAATACTTAAGTATATAACATTTTCAACAAATTCATACTGAACAAAAATTACGGAACGTAAGTTTCTATTTTAAAAATTAAATAGGATGACGAAACACAATTTCAAACTTGACAGATTTGTAAGGTTGTATATAGTAGTCTATAAATAGCGCATTGTAAAATATTAAATTTGTGGTTAAGGGATATTTGGATTATGGACAGCTTCATGATCACATTATAGATTGGAACATGTGGCTTTGTAACGTAAACTGAATAAAATTCTTATTTTATACTGTGTAGAATAGACGTTGTTGAACACTGGTTGTGAAGATAGTAGAAGAAAAGTGAAGTTGAAGCCTGCAACTTGACGCAAAACACCGTATTTCTAAAATGTCATATTCTAAAAGGACCATATTCCTTACATAACATTTAAATATATCTGAGTCGCTATGGGTCTGAACAAATAGAATTATGTATATTTCAGTATTCCTTTTCTTTTAAAAATACAGCTAGAGCGACTGAGATTGTATTTTTCTAAAAGAGTACGCGGGAACAAACGTTCTGAACATACACACCTGTAAGGTTCTTTCTGTCAATCTTCACTTTCTGTTGTGTTCACTTGTAACATCAGAGAGCGGTCCGTCACCTTCCGCAAGCCCGGGCGCCCCGACGCTCTGACCGGAAGTAATCATTCAGGGGCCGATGTCGGAAGTACCAGTAACAGTCGAGGGCCTCTCCACCCGCAACAAGGTTCCGCCCCTCACTGGCGAACTCACGGCGACAAAAACGAACTCATTTTCTCAGGTAAGTCTCTCTGATTCAATTCTTCCAGTCACTGTTCTTTCCCTTCATATTAGGACGCGTATTTTTCAGAGTCCTCTTCGTTTCCGGAAGAGTTCTTGTTATTTGAAGTTACTCACCGAGTCGCTTCCTTAGAGGAAGGAAAGGAGACTGGATACAGTACGACATTCTTGTTGAAAACTCTATTAAAGCTACGTATTTATTCTTCACAGGTTTCACAAAATTGTTGTCCTTTATAGAAGTTCTACATTGGACAATGTCCGCTGTCCGAAGCACTATTGATAGAGACATGCACGAATTTTCAGTCCTTCTTTCCACACCCTTTGTCACTTGACTGGTTGGATTTATATTAATTTTGAAGTGTTAAAGGTAGTTTTTCTTTGTGGTATACGCCATTTCATAAAGGCGTGTGGCAACAGAAGACGCAGATCTCCAGTTTTCCTGACCTTCACAATAGATGGTTGTGAAAAATAATCTCCTCCGACGACTTTATTCCTGGTTCCCATTAGTTTATGAAGGTGGATTTAAATCAGAACCGCCTGGACGCTTTGGAGAACAAAACCGTCCCTTACCGGACAACAAACTCCAGATTTTCTACCCTGCACACCCGTAGCATTGCAACTGTATCAGCTATGCTATTCCACTTCTAAGTCACCAATATTAATTAGTCTGTGACAAGTCCATAGCCTCTTTCAAAGCGAGTTCTCGGCAGAGTGCAATCAAGTGTTTCCACTTTCAATTTCCAGTATGTTCTTATTTCCTTAAGGTCATCCAGTAGCTGCTTGTGTCTACTTCTTCCATTTCTCTTCCCTTCTTATTTTGTTTCAATAATACGGTATAGATGGCAGTTTCCACGCATGATGTGACCAATTTAGTTAGTTTCCTTCTTCTTCTTCTTTTTTTTAATGTAGGATATTCTTGTCCTCCTTGACGTCTTTGCTATCCTTCTTCATTTCTCACACGATCAGTGCAACTGACCTTCTCCATCCTTCTCCTGCACATATTTCAAAACGTTCCAGGTGTTTCTGATCTGCGTTCCACAGTGTGCTCTTTTCAGCTCCGTACAAAGCTACGCTCCACATGTAGCACTTCAATAGTTTCTTCCTTCAACTTATGTCCAATTTGCTTGCGAAAAGGTCTTCTTGTTGAATGCTCCTCTCTGCTAAGTCAGTATATCCGGGAAGGAATAATTGGTAGGTTGCACTACGCGAAGGTTGGAATTATCTGTTATACAACGTAAGCCAAGTTTTAAAAGAAGTATTGGTTATCCTGTCTGTTACATAACTTTTAAATTGTAAGACCTCTTTTCAGTGTTTCTTCTTTCCTGATCCTAAAGGTTATCAGCTTCAATTGTCCGCCTGTCTATCTTAACGCGTGGACGCGAGCTGCTTATTCTTATGCAGTTCTCGCCATTAAATCTGAGAACGTGTGGAATGAATCAACACGACAGACAGTCTTCAGTTGAACAGTAAACAAAAATCCGTCCTTCTCTGCCTTGTAATAAAACACCATTGAAAATCTTTTTAAGTTTTCTGCGGAATATGTGCAGTCAATTTACCGGGGGGGGGGGGCAATTAAAATTAAACTCTTTCTGTCTAAAAGCCGCAACCGGTGGCTACATGGCGAACACACCGACGTTTCGAGAACCACAGGGATGGTAGCCAAACAGAGTTTTATTGCCCTTAATTGCCGTGAGAGCTTCAGGTTACATAAAAAACATAACACAAATACTCATATAGATAATTTAGATATACCCTCGACCCTCGCTTTTCGCGGGTTCGTACTTTGCGGTTTCGCAAATTCGCGGGGTCGCTCCAAGAATAAATATTATAGTGCCTCTTGGGGATACCGATTCAACATCAATGTTATCCTACTCACAGAGACACTATGACATAAATTTTTAACTACTCTAACTTCGTTGTCAGGATTCTCAGAATCTATTAGCTGCCACTATTCCGCTTTATTAGAATAAAATAGTAGAAAACGGACGAACTACTATACCGTGCATCCCAGTCGAATAACACTAGTTTTCCCTCTCAGTTACACACTATATTAGTATTCTAAAATTCACACATACTAAACTATCATGGGTGTTAAATTTTCTAAACATTCGTTGCGTCGAGCTCTCATATAAGTTTACCAAGGCTCTATAATAAAACAACCAACTCAAGGAAGTACTTGTGATTAGGTTATACTTAACTTCACTACGACTTATGTCCCAGCGGAACACAGACAGAATACAGGTTACATCTTTCTAGAAAAATATATATGTATATTGTCTAAAAATAGTCTACATTCAAGAATAAGCAAAGCCTATACAACTGAAGTTCGTTCTAATACATTTTTGACCTAATACTCAAAGGCGAATCATTTTCACAATATTAATTTTCTCGCTTTGTTAAAATTTGGAAAACACAGAACAACTAATAAAACACTCCTCAATCATTTTCATGCGTCTGAGTTATGGATGCCATGCGCACCACTCACCTGGTAAGAACAGGAAAGTTTGGGGCTCGAGGCCCATCACGCAGCCTTGCCCGAAGCACTATGTTTTTTCTTCCGTCCCGGTTGTAAGTCGGATCGTAATTATAATCTGTTCGCTGGTCTTACAAGTCGGTACACGGGTTCACAGAACTCATAACTCAGCAGTATATAAATCCACTTAGTAACAGCATATGCCGACGTAAAAGGAATGCGCTGTTGCTAAGGAATGTTGCACAACAAAGCCTTCATGTTGCTGGCGCGCGCAACTTGCTCGGCTAAAATTGTATCTTAATTGCGAATTTAAAATTTCCATCAAACCAGCATCCAAAATACAAGTTACACGTATGAAATTCAATACAATTTTCAAAATTCCAAACACAAGCCAAATGTTAATTATTTCCTCTCTTTTTTTGCATTACAATATAATTCACTCGGACCCATCAATGGACAGGAGAATCAAAATTGTTCAACTCGAGCAGGTCTTTGAGCCACACCGCATGATGTTCGGGGAGTTGAAGGGAATAAACAAAGCAGCTCGTATAACAATGCTTCTGCAAAGAAAACAGCAAAGAAACTAAATATTGTTTTCGTGTAGGGGAACGGTCAATTTTTCGCGGATTTTCACTTTTCGCTGGCGATCTTGGAAACTAACGGCCACGAAAAGCGTGAGATGAGTGTACTCCTAGAAAAAAAAAATTACTAATGAATACAAAAAGGTTGTCAGAAAGTTTCTGTGGTAAAAATTCTCCAGGGTCACACTGGATAATATTATTAAAACGAAAGAAGAATAGGTGATGAAGGTGCCTGTAGCAGAAAACTGGGGCCAGGTTTAGTTTGTACTAAACTGGTCCCGGTTAATAAACATATTCAGTGTTTGTGTATCAATCTAGTTGTGTGAATAAAACGTTAAAATAGGTATATTAATTTGCAGTGCCCGCTGATCCAACTAAATGTTCTTTGATTTAGTTTACCCGTGGAGGAATTTAGAGAATTTAAAATAAGTGAACGGGGAAAAGAAATGTTAATGTGATAAGTAAACGTGAAGTAGTAAACAAGTTTGAAGATGTTCACAAAATGTAACGCTACCCGCTCTTCAGCTTCCTTTTGATTATCTCGAAGAATTTTTTTGATTTTAATGAAGTAAAGATTTTAGCAGCGTATTCGATTATGTGCTGTTGAGACGTGTACTTGTACGCACCTAGGTGTTTGGATTCGGGTTTCGTATAGCATCATTTAGTCCTTATTCTACAGAAAGAGGCGTTGGTAATATTCGTACGTGTTGTATAGAGTGTTCCAGTGACATCGCATTCCGATCCAAGGTAACCAATGTTCTATTCCGGGCCGAATTTGCAGTAAAGTTTAAAATCTGTAAAACGTTTGCAAGCATCTTAATGTTCAGAATGGATTAAAATGACTCGTAACAATTCCTACTTGACTGATTTTCTAACCAAATTTGAGGAACAAATAAATGTAAGAAATATATGACTGTGCGCTGAGTTAAGACACGGTTTACTGTGAGTCTTGTTTTCGAGAAAGTGAGATCAGTTTTCTTTGTTTCGGTAATATTAATAGTAAAATATTTGATTTTAGTCGTCTATCGACGACAGTCTTTCTCTTATTATTTTTCTTTATACCGAAAGTATAAATTTAGTACAGTCCACGCCAAAATTCCACCTGCGTCACTTTACATTTTCTGCTGATATACAAGTATCCTGGATCAGTAAAAGGACTTGCATGACCTGATTTACCTAAGGCTGTATGTGTCATTGTGTCATGATCAGAAACCACACCACAGTCGGATTAACCCCGTGTTACTTTATCTTTTGTGAAAAACTGCTTAAGAAAACCGATCGATGACTCTTCACAGACCACGAACTTCCATTTCTATACATTGCAAAAGCCACGCATCTGGCTGTACCCTGAGCCACAAGACTTCAGTCCACACGCTTACTCCATGCGTCATTGAAGACATTACTTATTGTATTATCCTTCGCGTTCACGCCTCGATCTGCCGCGTGATATACCCGTCGTGTTTTCCGACTGAAGTTTCTCTGTATTTCTCATTTCCCCGACGCCTACTAGAAGCACAGCTTAACTAATTCATCTTCATTTGATCATATTAATAACATTTCAAGCATACAGGTTTTAATGTACTCAATTCCTCTTGTCACCTTCTGTCTCTGTAATTCCCAGTTACGTTCCTCAGCACGTTGTTCCCAGACGCCCCCAATCTGCCTTCCCTTTCGACGTAACACATGTATTAATAAGTATATAAATCAACATGTAAAATTTTGTTCTAATTATAGAGTTTTAATTAGAGGCGAGATGACGTACGATCCTTCCAAGTCATTGTCACGTAACTTTTTTCTCAACTTCATAATTCTTAGTTTAGCACAATCTAGCACAATCATGGCCGCCGTGTAAGTATACCGACAACAGTTCCATCCTGACCTCGCTAGCAGACAGTCAACTTAACTAGCATGATAAATACCTATTGTTGTGTATACAGTGTTGAGACTCCTGATGATGGACAGTTGATCTGTCCGAAACATGTAGAGTTCTTTGTCAAAATCAACTTGAGAAACAGTGCATCTCGTTGGCTTTTATTATAAGAACAGAAGGCTATTCTGAAAGTAGGTATTGTAAAAGTTCCTATGTGCTGTATTTGGAACATGGACAGATTTTGCTAGTCACTGCTAAGCATATGAAACGATACCATGGCGGGTCACGAAATTTGATTCAGCTCCGCATTCCATAATAAATGTTAGTAAATCATCTCAAAAACATATAAGGCTTAGGTGCATAGGAAGATAAAATCATATATATCTATATAGTTTGCGTAAAATATTTTTGTGTTGAAATTATAAAAACGGCTAGGTAAGGTGGATGTTACATCCAAGAATATTAGTCGAAGAAATCGGCATTGGCCCTGGTGGATATTGTAATACTGAAAAGGATGGTTGAGTAGGATTGTGTAGCTGTTCAATTATTATCGCTGCTAAACTCATTATCCGGGTTTGAATGAAAAGAAGGGAAAGATAAACCCTACAAAGTTGGAGCTTGTGTGGGCTCCTGCATTTATATTTACACTTGTAGACAGGGAGGCTAGAGTATTCGTCATGAAATCTGCGTTACTACTGCACGTATTTGTAGCTCTGTTGATTATTAAAATATTTAACCACATACTTTTATTTTTTGAAGAATTTGGTGTCTGTTGTTTAAGAATAGGTTTGTATACATTAAAATTTTCGGACGTATATGACTGAAAGTAGGTGTAAATTAAAACTTACAACATATGAAATGTGATGGACCCGAACTTTCGTCTTCGCACTTGTAGAGGAGGTTTGAGCTGTCCTTATAAATACTGCGTTCGTAACGCATATAGTGGTAACTCTACTTGTCATTAGTAGCGTTATTCGTGTATTTTTATTTTTGTGAAGAACTTAGGTTCTACTACACGTATTTACGGACAGATTCGAGTCTCTGTACATTAAGTATCTCACACATAATCTCAGTATTTCTTTTCCTCGCCAGGTTTGTAATTGCTGACCCACAAATAATACTTAGTAACACATATGTAGTTATGTTTTTGACACATTTCCTCGGCAAATATCACATACCTAGCCTCGGTGCTTTTCGCTGTCAAACAAAAAGCAAAATGGAATTTTAAAGGACGCCATCTTGTTATTAATATTCTAAAAAACATCAATTGAAAAGTTGCATATTTTTCTGACTTCTGTTATGCAATGAAGGGCCCTAAAATAAGTTACGTTAGCGTTGCTTCCACCTCAAATTTCGCACTTCGTCGTGTGTCTATAACTAATTGTAGAAACGTACAAAATACCGTGTTTGGGTATGCTTGAATGGCATAATATTCAAAACAAATTTCGCGAATATCCTTCGCCTATTTCAAAAGCTGAAAGGTGTACGGCGCGCACGCACGCACGCACACACACACACAACATAGTGATTTCAGAAACCTGTCTGTTTAATTATCAAAACAAGACAGGCAATGTACGTAAAATGTAATACTGAGGCGCGTTCATGTAACAATTTTAGGCGTAAGCAGTAAGTGGTAACATATTCTGTGTGTGTGTGTCTGTAGCCTTAGTTATCCGGCATGCAAAGCACATTCGCCGTATTGTATTGTGATCTGTGGCCTGTCTGTCCCTACTATATTTTTCAGCATTATCATGTAAACGTCGCCACTTTCGGGAAAACGTTATGAAAATAAAGTGTGTGTTCTGATTTTCTCTACAACTTTTGTCTAAAACATTTCTCATTCTAAGAAGAACTGAGCGAGATATGGTCATAAAATGTATGTTGGTTTTCATGTAAAGTACCCTTTATTCTTGTCGGATTTGAATAAAACTTGAATTTTTTGAACAGATTTTCCAGAAATACTCAAATATTAAAATTCATGCAAATTCCTTCAATGGGAGCCGAGTTGTTCCAAGTGGAAACATGGAAGGGAACAAGGACGGACGGACAGACAGACAGACATGAAGCTAACAATCGCTCTTCACAGTTGTGCAAACGTGCCTAAAAACTCGGGACAAATATGAACAAAGAAGACACTGTTCTATAAACGATATATTATACGAGATGTGATGGTCTCACAGCGGTTTCTTTAGTAGAAGTAATTCACTTCTTCTGGTATGTTACATCATGTCGACTGATAAATACGTTTATCGGTTCGTATTGCCTTCGCCTGCATGGTAAAGCTGTGATCCTTTCGAACGTTGGTCACCATGTATCAGTCGACACAACGTGTGGTTTCACAGGATAGCGATCTTTCCTGCCCTCTAGTGGGGTTATTTTAAACCATCACGAATTGTTTGGGTGACGTTGACGGTTATATTGTGAATGACATAATTAACTAAAAGAATTCAATGTACAGGGATGCTGATAAGTCCTTAGCCCAACCAGGATGGAAACAAGCTACAGCGACAGAATATTTTGATTTTCATATATCCTATTTATAATCATAATTGGAGGAATATTAGTACTATTTACATATATAACAAGACTACCATCAAACGAAACATCCTCACCATCAAACAAAATACATCGTGAAGTAGGTCGGGCTAAGGACTTATCAGCACCCCGGTATGTCAGCATGAAGTTAAGTAAATGCGGTGACGAAGAGATTCCAAGGTTATTTTCATGGCCTTGCATGTAATTTAATTTGATATGAGGAATGGATACGTTCAATTGCCGATATATGCAGCTGTCATTCATAAAATGACACTGCCTTGTTAGAAGAGTGACAAATTGCACTTCGTTACTCCTTGGCTAGATATTTGTAAATTATTGTATGCCACTTAGCACGTCTTACTGGTCTTGATGCCGATGTCGCTGCGCAGTTGATCAAGCTGCGTACGTCACGCTGTACGGAAGAAATTCTCTGCTTACGTTACGCAATGCGGAAGAAATTCGTTTACTCCAGCTACTCTTTAAACACTTCAAGTCCAACCGTGAAATCCGTAACCTGGACAAGACGGCCCTGGCTCCCACCAAGTCTCCTGTAGAATGGATACAGAGTCTCTTTCCAGGGGGTAAAGCGGCCGGGGCCTGGTGTTAATCAACCACCCTCATCTAGTGCCAGGGTTAAAGAAAGAGTAGAGCTATACATCTACTCCCCCTCTGGGCCTTCGTGGCCTGTTCTATGGTGAAATGTACGTATACCTTTTAGAGAACACGGAAGTAACAAGATCTTCCGAAACGTCGGTAAATGTTTAACAACAAACGCGATGTAATATCGCGGAAGATACCTGTTTTCATAAAACACCGCTGCCAGAACCTCCAGCTGTGCATGAACCTGTTCCAAACAGCACTTATGGATATTATTTTATGTACGTGTAACGATCCGTACTTGTTGAAACTGATATACGAGTAGTTCAATGACAGATTTATGTAAAGTCTGGCGTACACTTTGTGGGCCGGATAGCGCAGTCGGTATAGCGACTCGCTACAGGCTGGACGGCCCTGAGATCGAATCCCGGTGGGGGCGAGATTTTCCGCACCCGTCCAGACCGACCCTGGGGACCACCCAGCCTCCTGTGCAATGGGTACCGGGTCTTTCCCGGGGGTAAGACGGCCGGGGCTTGACGTCAACCACCCATCCCATACAGCGATGAGGTTAAAGAAAGAGTAGGGCTGTATATCTACTCCACCTCTCGGCCTTCGTAACGTGTTCAAGGGTTAAGTTTACCTTTTATGGCCTACAATTAACCGACACAAAAAAAAATCGCATTCTAGACATGTTTTTGTTATATGTAATTAAAACTAATACGACATTTACGAGTATATAGTTTCACCTCATTTTTGCATCACAGGTAATATTAATCATTTGCTTTAATTATATTTTAATTAAATTAATACTCTGACATGTGGCTTCTACATCTTACACATATTTGCAAAACGTATTTGATGAAGATATGTATTTTATTAAAATACGCCCTGTTTTACTTTGTAATTAAGCGTCCCTGAAGATGGCTTATTTAACCTTCCTGTTCTCCTCAAAAGTACTACGCGCTCTTACTCCTTCGGGTCATAATGACCCAGTATGCTGGGATGTTGACAATTGTGACAAGAAAACG
>JGI20166J26741_11504585_pt1 | contig 12688 bp, 13 predicted proteins | sample TergutCu122P5_FD_26741 | JGI IMG/M metagenome (IMG submission 26741) | reverse complement strand
TGAAGAAGATCTATACCACATTTTTCAATAGTTTCTATCTGTTTTCCTAAGTTTAAAAAATTAGAAGCTAAAATAGATGGACAAAGCTTCATCTTATTTCCTCCTCGAATTTTCTATTTTATTTACATAAAAATCATATCTTTCTTTTGACAATTCTCCATCTTCAACGGCTTTTTTAACGGCACAGCTTGGCTCTTTATAATGAAAGCACTGTCTAAATTTACAATCCCTCTCATACTTCTTAAATTCTTTGAAAGCATCTCTTATCTCCATTTTAGAAAGGTCAAAGGATAGAGATGAAAACCCAGGTGTGTCTACTATATAACCATCATATGCAGAAGCGAGCTGACAGTGCCTTGTTGTATTTTTACCTCTTGTAATCTTTTCCGACAAATCTCCCACATCCATAAAGTCATCTCCAGTTAGTTTATTGAATATGGTAGACTTCCCTGTGCCTGATACTCCACATAAAATTGAAAGGTTGTCTTTTAACATATTTTTCATAGGATCTAATCCATGATCATTTTTCGCCTCTATAAATAAATATCCTATATCCGATTTATTTAGCATGATGGCTATAAAGGCATATTCATCAGAATTCTCAATTAAGTCCATCTTATTAAAGCACACAATAGGTTCAATGTCATAATGATTGCATATCAATATGTAGTTATTTAATAAATCTATATTTATATTTGGATTTATTAAGGAGGTTACTATAAAAGCCTTTGTAACATTTGCAACAGGTGGACGAATTAAGAAATTTTTTCTTTCGTGTATATTTATGATCTGACCGGTATCTTCTTCTAAATCAAATGAGACTTCATCGCCTACCATAGGGGTAAGTTTTACATGCCTGAACTTACCCCTTGCCTTGCATTCATATATTTTCTCATCGCAAAGAACATAATAAAATCCACCAATTCCTTTAATGATTATCCCTTCCATTTATCCATCGCCTTTATAAATTTTATGGACTAGCAGTAGTAGTATCTTGAGGTTGAGGTTCACTTGTATTTGTCGTATCTTGGACTTGCGTATCATTAGTAGTGTTTGGTGCTGCAGTGGTATTCGCATTCGTTGTGTTTGTGGTATTTATATTAGTAGCATTCGTCGTATTTGAAACTGTTGTGTTTGGAGGAGGTTGAGTTGCATTTGTTGTATTAGGTACCGCAGTAGTATTCGTCTGATTTTGATAATCATATTGATAAAAATATACCTCAACTTTTGATCCAACTTCTACCTCATCATTAAGTACAGGATTTGTGCTTTGAACCTGTTGGTCCAGGCTTTGATCTTTTACTGCTATTTGTATTGGAAATGGATTTAGTCCTATATTTTTTAATTGCTGCACAGCATCATTGATTTTTGTACCAATTAAATTTGGTATTTTCACCATCTGCTTGCTAGGTCCATCGCTAATTATAAGTGTAACAGGCGTTCCTTTATCCACACTCTTTCCTGCTTCTGGGTCAGTTCTTATAGCATAATTTGCTGGTATTGTATCATTTTTTTCAAGATTAGTTGAGCTTATTGTAAGCCCTTTACCTATAAGCAAATTTTGAGCTGCACTGCTGATCATATTGCTTACATCAGGTATTTGAACCTGTGCTCCCAAACTGATTATGACTCCAATTATCGCATCCTTTGATACTTCATCTCCAATAGCATGCCCCTCACTTAGTCTAATGATATTTCCTTTTGGGATATTATCAGAAGCTTCATTTCCACTTTCCTCAAAAGTTAAACCAGTTATGCTCTTTGCCTGAGCTAAAGTTTTACCTATGATATCCTCTGGTATTGTAACCATTTGAGGAGCAGTTGTATTCGTGGTATTACTAGTTGTGTTCTCATTACTTGAAGCGTTGGAATTAACTCCAATCCAAACCTTACCCAATATAATTCCAATAGTTATAGCACCAACTATAAGAATAGCCCATATTACTGGTGCTCTCCATCTGTGATTTTTCTCTAAATATTGCTCTTTGGTAATCTCATTTTCTCCAGTATTCTCATCACTAGCAAGGGTCTTTGTTTGAGTTATTATGGATGTCTTGCTCTCATCAGGACTGTAAAAAACAGCTTGAAAATTTTGCACCTTCCTCAAATCAGTTAAAACATCACTGGCATCTTGATATCTTGCATCAGGTGATTTTTGCAGAAGTTTAAGCACTATGCTATTTAAGCTATTGTTTATATCAGGATTTATTTCAATAGGTGGTTTTGGCATCTCTTGTACATGCTTTAATACTACGGTGACAAGGTTATCTCCTACAAATGGTACAATTCCAGTGCACATTTCATACATGACAATTCCAAATGAATAAAGATCTGTTCTTGTATCAACGCTATCGCCTCTTGCTTGTTCAGGTGAAATATAGTAAGGTGTGCCTAATATCTTTTCCCCTGATGTAACAGTAGAAGAAGTGGATGCTTTTGCTATTCCAAAATCTGTTACTTTTAGCGTTCCTTCGTTAGTCACTAATATATTATGAGGCTTAATATCTCTATGTATTATTCCATTTTTATGAGCACACATAAGTGCTTTGCAGATTTGGATCGAATAATTCACTATTGCTTGATTATCTAATTTACCATATTTTCTAATCAAATATTTAAGTGTATATCCATCAATATACTCAAATACAATATAGTTAAGGTTATTGTCACGACCAACATCGTATATTTGCACTATATTAGGATGTGTAAGGCTAGCAGCTGAAAAAGCTTCTCTTCTGAACTTTTCAATAAAAGTACTATCCTCATTAAATTCATTTTTTAAAATTTTTATTGCGACAAATCTATTAAGTATGTGGCATTTTGCTTTGTAGACATCTGCCATGCCACCTTCTCCTATTTTCTCAAGAAGCTCATATCTATTCCCTAGCAATGCACCAATCATCAAATGCACTCTCCTTTGAAAACAATAATAGATATATTATCCTTTGCAGCTCTTTGTTTACATAAGTCTAATAAATTATCACATACTTCCTGTTCATCATCCACATTAATAATCTCGTTTTGTATTTCATCCTCAGTTAGTTCATTCGTTAAACCATCTGAACAGATGAGCACTTTCTTAATAAATGAAAGATCCAGCTGAAAGCTATCGACTTTTACATCAAAACTTCCCCCAAGAGCTCTTGTAACTATGTTTTTATTTGGATGATTTCTCGATTCTTCTTCAGATATATTTCCACTCTCAATAAGTTCCTGCACTAGGGAATGATCCACAGTTATTTTAACAAAGTTGTCCTCTGCATCTAAAATATAGCATCTACTATCTCCAACGTTGCCTACATAGAGTTTACCATCTTTTTTTATCGCCATCGTCATAGTAGTACCCATGCCACTTAAGCTCAAATTTTCATATCCTGTTTCAAAAATTTTTCTATTGGCTTTTTTATAGGAATTTATTATTAGATCTCTCGGACCTTTTTTATCTAGGTTTTCCTTAATATAATTAGAGGAAATTTCAACAGCCATATGGCTTGCAACATCACCGCCATTGTGTCCACCCATTCCATCAGCAACAATGTACAATGATATTTTATTAAATTCAAAAATCCCTATAAAATCTTCATTGACAGACCTTACATTTCCCTTATCTGTAATATATCCTTGCACAAATACTCCTCCTAAAATTTTGCAAAATAACTATTCTTTAATTGACCGCAACTTGCGTCTATATCTTCTCCAAGTTCACGCCTTTTTGTTGTATTTATTCTTTCTTTTATTAAAATATTCATAAAGTCATCTATCCTGTTCCTGCTCGGTTTTTCAAAATTAACATTGGTCACTTTGTTTACAGGTATTAGATTAACATGGCAGTTTATACCTTTTAACAGCTTGCTAAGCTTATATGCATCTTCCTTTGAATCATTTACAGAATTTATTAAAGCATATTCAAAGGTTATTCTCCTTTTAGTTTTATTAAAATAATACTTAGCTGCATCTATAATATCATTTATCTTATAAAGGCAAGCAATTTTCATGATTTTAATCCTGATCTCATCGCTAGCTGCATGCAGTGAAATAGCAAGATTTATGCTCAAATTTTCATCTGCAAGTTCGTATATTTTAGGAACAATTCCACAAGTAGACAAAGTTATATTCCTTTGTGAAATATTAAAAGAATATTCTCTATTTATTATATTCAAAAACTTTAAAACATTGCTAAAGTTATCCAAAGGCTCACCGCTGCCCATTATGACTATCCTTTTGATATCTTCTTTAGTGTAATTCTTAACAGATAAAATCTCACCTATCATTTCACCAGGTGTCAAATTTCTTATTAGCCCGTTAATGCAAGATGCACAAAACTTGCATCCCATTCTGCATCCTATCTGTGAGGAAATGCATATGGTATTGCCATAAGAATATTTCATCAGGGCAGTTTCAATTATATTACCATCTTCAATCTTTAGTAAAAATTTCTCAGTATCATCCTTTGATTTTAAACTTTCAATAACTTCTGGTATTATATGTTCAAATTTTTTATTTAAAAGCTCCCTGAGTGAAATAGGCAAATTAGATATTTCATGGATATTATGCCCTAAATATACACCTTTTAAAACCTGGTCTGCTCTATAAGGAGGAATGCCTTCTTTTTTAAATAAATCTTTAAGCTCATCTAAGGTATAATCTAATAAGTTCACTTTAAACCTCATTCTTTTTGATTTTTGAAATATAAAAACCATCTAAATTATTTTTTGGTAAAATCGTAACGCCTTTATCTTTTGCATCGTATATAAAGTTTGAATCCTCACCCATATCTATTTTTTGAAGGGAAAACCCTTTATTATTTTTTAGAAACCAATCTATAACTCCTTCGTTTTCACTTTTATTTAAAGTGCATGTGGAATATATGATGGTTCCGCCATTTTTTAAGTAAAGAGAACCATTCTTTAGTATTCTCTTTTGAGTATGGATTAATTTATCAAAATCAATTTTGCTATATTTTATCTCTGGTTTTTTTCTAATAACTCCAATTCCTGAACATGGTACATCTGCTATAACCCTATCAAATTTATTTAAAAACGAACTTTCCAGTATAGTGCCATCTAAAGCTCTAGTGCTAATGGATTTAATGCCTAATCTTTTACAATTATTTTCTATGAGCTTTATCCTATGTTCATGTATATCGCAAGAAGTTATAAATGCATCGTCATCTAAAGTTTCAGCTATATAGCACGATTTGCCTCCAGGGGCAGCACAAATATCCAAAATATGTTCATGCTTTCTTAAGTCTAATAAATTCACAGGAAACATTGAGCTTTCATTTTGAATCGATGCTGTACCATCTAAATACATCTGCATCTTCTCTATGTTTAACCCTTGCTTAATTATAACAAATTTATTTGAAAATTTAGACACCTGAAAATCTATTCCTTGAAGCTTTAAATTTTCAATAAATTCATCGCTATTTATCTTTAAATTATTTATCCTCAATGTGGTATATTGCATTTCATTTAGTGATTTTAAAATTGAAGCAGCATTTTCACCATATTGCTTCATTATGATTTTAACTAAATTCTCAGGAAATGAATATTCAAAGCATAATTTTTCTATATCATTTAATCTAGCTATATTAAACTCATCTTTTTTCCTCAAATAATTCCTTAAAACAGCATTTACAAAGGACCCAAATGAGCTATTTAAACTCTTTGAAAGCTCAACGCTCTCGTTTAAAACCGCATAATCTGGAATCTTATCTAAATATTTTAGTTGATAAATAGCCATCTCTAAAATTATGAGTATCTTCTTATCGACTTTATTGAATTTAATATAATCCTTTAAAATCACATCAATTGTATATTTATACTTTAAAGTACCATAAGTGATTTCTGTAATGAGATTCTTATCAAGCTGTGAAATCTCTTCATCTTTTAGCATATTCTTCAAAATTAAATTTGAATAGCCTTTATTCAATATTATTTTACACAATGCATTAAATGCAATTTCTCGAAGTGTAGATTTTATTTTCATTTTAATACTCTCATTATGCTGTTTAGTCTCCGCTTAATTATGGTCAGTATCGATCCTAATCCAATTATCATGGTTGCAAAATAATTCAAACTTGCAGCAAAGAGCACTTGATTTATCATATATAATTCTTCTTCATTTGGTGAATAAACTTCTTTTATTAAAAATCTTGCTCTCTCTGATGCATTTAATTCTACAAATATGGTAAATAAATTAATAAACACTATGACGCAGAACATTATTATCCCTATTTTAATTAAAATCAAGATTTTAAAAATTAAACCTAAAAGGATGATCACGTGAGAAGAGTTTGAAATGATGCTGGAACAGTATGCAATGATATTTCGGAGCTTAAAATAATGATACTCTTCCTTATGCTGTATTGCATGACCTACTTCGTGGGCAGAAATTCCAAGTGCTGTAATGGAACTATTGCTGTAGACGGAATCTGAAAGCTTAATAGTATTGCGCTTTGCATCGTATTTATCTGTTAAATTTCCTCCAATTATCTCTACTTTTACATTAAATATTCCATACCTATTTAGTAAAGCTTTTGCAACATTTACTCCTGTAACATTTTTAAAGTTAGGTATTCCAATATATTTATTGTAAATATTTTTAACTTTTATATATGCGTAAGAAGATAAACCAAGTCCTAAGACTAGTAGAGAAATATATATCGATCCTAAAGCAATGATCTGCCTAAACAAAGTTTATTTCCTCTCAAAAACTCTTTCACTTCCATCTTCCTTTTATTCTGCATCTGTATTTCGTATGCAATAATTGTACCATCTTTGCAGGAGATTTTTATAAAATCTTTTCCTATATCTGAAATCCGTCCAGGTTCGCACTCACCTTTTTCAAATTTTGCTTTAAATATCTTTAAAATACTGCCCTCGTATATTGTAAATGCTCCAGGATTAGGATTAAAAGCATTTATCTTATTTAAAATCTTTTCTCCCTCATCATTCCAATTTATTTTTACAATATCCTTTGTGATGAGAGTACAGTAACTAGCATCTTCATTATTTTGGGGAATTTTTTTAATTTCATCTTTTAAAAGACTATTCAATGTGTCTACGATTATTTTAGATCCTAAAACCATCAGTTTATCGTGCAATTCACCAGCGTTTAATCCTTCGATATTCATTTCTTCTTGAAGAAGTACCGGTCCGGTATCTATCCCTTCATCCATCTGAATCGTAGTGATGCCAGAGATCTTCTCACCATTTAAAATCGCAAAATTAATTGGAGAAGCTCCGCGATATTTAGGTAAAAGCGATGCATGAACATTTATACATCCATATTTCGGTATTTCTAAGATCTCCCTTGAAAGGATCTGCCCATAAGCTACTACTACTAAACAATCCGGATTTAATTCCTTTATTTTTTCTATGGAATCCATATCCTTATTTATCTTCTCAGGTTGAAACACTTCTATATTATTCTCTATTGCAAGCTCTTTAACTTCTGACATCTTCATTTTATTTCCTCGTCCAGAGGGCCTATCTGGCTGAGTGAATACAGCTTTTACGTTGAAGTTCTTGATCAATGCTTTAAGCGACTCCGCAGAAAAAGAGGGAGTACCCATAAAAATTATATCCATTTATTTCCCACCTTGCACAACAAGATCAACATATAATATTCCATTTAAATGATCATTTTCATGTAGTATGGCCCGAGCTTCAAAATCTTCAGCATAATATTCAAATTCATCTCCATCAGAATTAAAAGCTTTGATCTTTATCCATTTAGGGCGTTCTACATCTCCAAGTTTTCCTGGAACGCTTAAGCACCCTTCCTGATCTAATTGGTTTCCACCCTTATCTATAATCTCAGGGTTTATAAAGTGCATAGGCTTCTCACCAGTATCTACTATAAAAAGCCGCTTTAAAATGCCAACTTGCACAGCTGCGAGTCCTACTCCGTCGGCTCTATACATAGTTTCAAACATATCATTTATTAGTTTTAACAATCTATGGTCAAAATTATCAACGGGCTTGCTTTTTTTTCTAAGTATATCATCGCCGATCAATCTGATAGTTCTAAGTCCCATGTTATACCTCCTTTAAAACTTTATTTTAGAGTAAACTATTTGGATTTAAATCTATAGTAGCAGTTACATCAAAATACTTTGATTTTATTATATTATATATATTTTTTTTAACTTGTTTTATATAATCATTGTCGAAATAATCTTTTATCATTATTTGATATCTATAATTATCCTTTATTTTATACAATGGACAAGGACTAGGTCCTAAAATATTATACCCTAAAATATTTTCATCTTTCAACATTGCATGTATTTTTTTTGCTGAGTCCATTGCATCTTTCTCTATTTTAGACGATAAGTTTATCAACAGAAGCCTGGTAAAAGGCGGATATTCCATCAATTTTCTAATTTGAATTTCATTATTATAAAAATTTAAATAATCATTTTTCACAGCACTCACTATGGAAAAGTGATCTGGACAATATGTTTGAACTATGACTTCCCCTTCCTTTTCGCCTCTGCCCGATCTTCCGGCAACCTGGCAGATCAATTGAAAAGTCCTTTCTGATGATTTATAATCTGGAAGGTTTAAAGTCAGATCAGCAGCTATAACGCCAACTAATGTGACATTTTTAAAATCCAATCCCTTAACCACCATCTGAGTTCCTATCAATATATCAGCTTCATTATTTTTAAAGCTAGAGTATATTTCTTCGTAAGAATTGCTCTTTCTCGTGGTATCAAAATCCATTCTTATAGCTTTAGCACCAGGAAAAAGCCTCTTTATCTCCTCTTCAACTTTCTGAGTTCCGATTCCAAAATACTTCACATACTTGCTGGAACATTTAGGGCAGATTTTAGGAGCTGCTGTAGTTTCACCACAATAATGGCATTTCATATTGTCTGCATCGAAGTGATAAGTAAGGGATATGTCGCATCTAGAGCATTTAAACACATATCCACAGCTTCTACACGAAACAAACGTTGAGAATCCTCTCCTGTTCAAAAATAAAATGATCTGCTCTTTCCTTTTAAGCCTCTCTGCAATTTTTACTTTAAGCAAAGTGCTGAAGATTCCCCTGTTTCCAGATCTCAGTTCTTCCCTTAAATCTATTACTGTCACCTTTGGCATGGGTATGTCATTTACTCGTTTTTCCAGAGTGAGGATTTCAGTTTCGCCTTTTTCCACTTCCAAATAAGTCTCTAAAGATGGAGTAGCAGATCCTAAGACGAGCTTAGCATTGAATAAACTGCATCTAAATTCACAAACCTCGTGAGCTTTGTATTTAGGATCAAAATCTGATTTATACGACGGTTCGTGTTCTTCATCGATGATTATCATACCTATATTGTTAAATGGAAGAAGTGCAGCACTCCTAGTTCCTATTGCGATCTTAACCTCTCCCCTTTTAACCCTCTGCCACTGGTCGAATCTTTCACCTTGGGACAGCTTGGAGTGAAATACAGCAATGCTGGAGCCAAATCTACCTTTAAATCTCTCGATCATCTGAGGAGTGAGGGCAATTTCAGGAACAAGGATGATAGAATCCTTTCCGCATTCCAGCATTTCGCCCACAAGATGCATATAAATCTCTGTCTTTCCTGATCCAGTAACTCCCCTTATTAAAAATTTTTTCTTCTCCGAACTCATTATTTTATCGAATACATTTTTCTGATCACTATTTAAATTTATTATATCATATTTATTATATTCTTTATTATCATATCTATATACAACTTTTGGAGCCTCTATGATAAATCCTTTTTTAAGGAGGGTATTGATAGATGAGGATGAAATATTAAAAGTCTTGCTAAATGAGTTCTTTGTGTATTCATTTGGATTATGCTTTATCAAATTCCATATATTCTGGTAAATTTCTTTTAAATACTTTCCCTCTAATTCCTTACCAGTATTGAGCACATTTATTATCTTGTTTCCTTTAACGTCTTTTAAATCCTTAGGGATTATGATGCTAATAGCCTCAGTATACGTGCAAAAATAACTATCTCTTAAAAAATCTATGAGCAAAAGATCAAAATATGAAAGTATAGGAAACTCTTCAATTGTGCTGTGTATATATTTTAATTTATTCATATCATAATTAAAAGGTTCTTCAATAGAAATAATATATCCAGTTAAAAGCTTATTTGTCTTTCCAAATGGCACAAGAACCCTTTGACCAATATTTATATTAGCTTCGATATCATCGTTTATTATATAAGAGAATAATTTGTCTAAAGCATCCGCATTGCTGCTTACAGCTATATTTGCTACTTTCATTTTATCACCTTCTTAAACTAAATAAGGCATGATTTAAACTACCATGCCCAAATTTCATATCTAAAACCATCAATCGATATCAGAATAGCCGCTATAAGAACCATCGCTTAAATCTTTATTGTAATCTTTATCAGTTGTACCATCATCAATTGCATACACTAAATTTTCGTTTATTTCATTGATAGCGAGAGAGACTGCTTTAAGATTCGGCTTATTTATCAGAGGCTTATCTCCTTGAATTAGCTGCCTTGCCCTCTTTGAAACCATAACCACAAGCGCATATCTTGAATCTACTTTTTTTAAAAGATCAACCAGTGATGGTTCAATCATTGAATTTCCATTCATTTTCATCATCCTCCAAATACCTAAATACTCTTAATTTTTCTACTTCTACTATTATTTCCACTTGCCTAACAGCATTAATCAATAAATCGTTAATAATTGCATAATCATAATTTTTTAATTCTTTAAGCTCTATTTCACCTGTTTCCAGCCTAAGTTCTCTCTCTTTATCATTTTCAGTTCCTCTTTTTAATATCCTGTGCCTCCACTCTTCTCTAGAAGGAGGAAGTATAAAAATAAAAATAGCTTCTTTAAAATTCTCCTTTACCTTTTTAGCCCCTTGTATATCGATTTCCAGTATTACATCCACATTTCTTTCTAGCATTTCAAGCACCTTAGTCTTAGGTGTTCCATAATAATTATTGCAGAAACAAGCCCATTCAATAAAATCACCATTATGTACTTTTTTTAAAAATTCGTCTTCTGACAGAAAATAATAATCTACGCCATTTACTTCTCCTTGCCTTGGTTTTCTTGTGGTAGCAGAAACTGAATACCATAAATTATTATCTCTCTCCCTTAGCTGTTTTGAAATTGCCCCTTTTCCAACACCAGAAGGTCCAGACAAAACGATCAAAAACCCCTTTTTTTTCACTAATTTACTTCCTCGTCGAGGCCAGAATCAAAGGAACCCTCATCTTTAATGTCTAGCCTATGGGCAACTGTTTCAGGCTGAACTGCTGATAAAATCACATGGTCTGAGTCAGAGATGATGACTGCTCTCGTCCTTCTGCCATAAGTCGCATCGATTAACATGCCTCTTTCTCTGGCTTCCTGTATAATTCTCTTTATAGGAGCTGATTCAGGGCTGACAATAGCAATAATTCTATTAGCAGATACAATGTTTCCAAATCCAATATTAATAAACTTAATGCTCATATTCCCTCCGCCTATTCGATATTTTGTATTTGTTCTCTGATCTTCTCTATCTCATTTTTTACTTCAATTACATTATTTACAATATCTACGCTATTACATTTAGAACCTATCGTATTTATTTCTCTGTTCATTTCCTGAATGATAAAGTCCATCTTTTTCCCTGAACTTTCTTTTTGATTTAAGTGATTTAAAAATGATTCAACATGGCATTTTAACCTGATTATCTCTTCATCTATAGATAATTTATCAGCCATAAAGCAAAATTCTTGATATAATCTATTGTTATCTAATTCATAATTTAATAAACTTTCCGTTATCCTATCATTTAGTTTTATTTTATTCTCTTCTATCACTTTTGGTGCCTTTTCTTCAATAAAATAAATGAGTTTTTTAATGTTATCTATTTTCTCCATTATGTTATGCTTTAAGACGAGCCCTTCTTCATCCTTCATCTTGATAAAATTATCTAAAGCTCTTTCTAAACAAGCTTCCACAATGATCCACAGATCGCTTACATCGTCTTCCATTTCTACAATAGTAAATACATCTTGAAGCCGTATGATGTCGCTTATTGTCATGTTTTCTTTTATATCTAATTTCTCTTTGACTATATTTAAACAACCCAAATAAGAGTCTAATAGATTTTCATTTAAGTTTGCCTTTAAATCTTGTCTTTTAAGATTGTTAAAATTTATAAAGACATCTATCCTGCCCCTATTTACTATCTGGGAAATTTTCCTTCTCATTTTATCTTCTAAAAAAAATAAACTCTTTGGAAGTCTAATGTTAATATCTAAATACCTATTATTGATACCTTTTATCTCTATTGATAAGCTTGTTTTATCATCGATAAAAGAATCTTTTCCATATCCAGTCATACTGCGAAGCATAAAGTGCACCTCTAAAAATATAATTAGAATCATTATAACTTTATACATAATTTGAATCAAGCTATAAAAGTAATAATTTAGAATAAATATTTAGCAATGAATAATGAATATTGAATATTGAACAATGAATAGTTATTTATTTAAATCCAAAAACTCGTTTTTGGATTTAATCTTATAATAATTTTATTTTTTTGTTTCATTTAAAATTTTCTTTCATATACTAAAGTATACATGATTTTAATCTTTAATCACGAGAATAATTCTTTATTAAAAGCAAAAACTAAAAATGGATGGGTGTATACGTGTAGGATAAGG
>JGI20166J26741_11504474_pt1 | contig 12690 bp, 12 predicted proteins | sample TergutCu122P5_FD_26741 | JGI IMG/M metagenome (IMG submission 26741) | reverse complement strand
TGAATGTTGTGGGATCATCCCCGCATTCGCGGGGAGCACTGGGTCCAGAAGGCGAGTGTTTCGGTGGCGTTGGGATCATCCCCGCATTCGCGGGGAGCACACTATTTCACTAGCTACTTTACACGAATAGCGACATAACGGGCATCACTTGGACCTCGAGTATCGTCCCGCCGATCGTCGCCAGTGGGACTGGCTGCTCCAACCCGGCCGTACAGAGCTTGCCGATTCATCGTCCCCACTGGATCCGACCGTTGCCGGGCGCATCATGAGGTGAACACCGTCAAAATCTGTCGGAATCCACTCGTGGCGATGGACCTTGAACAACAGCCGTTGCTCATTCCGCGCCGAGAAGACCATGATGGCGCGCCCGTCCCTCACCATAGTCGTCGTCCTGTCCCACAACAGCTCCCTCACCCGATTGCCCACGTGACCTGTGAAGACACCGGGACTGATCTCGAGAAGCCATCGAGTCAAGTAGCCGCGCAAGCCAGCGGGGCAGGCGGTCAGCACAATCACTACCATTCGTCGTCCCCTACATCGAGTTGATCTCCATACGCCCGCCCCGCCGCGACGGCGCCGCCACGTTCGTCCCATAGCTGGACGACATCCTCCCAAGGTTGGTCAGCTTCGGGCAGAACTTCTGTCGGCAGCAGCAATTCGCGGATGTCCCGAGCAGCGCGGGCCATGAGCCGACCATCTCTGATCGCATCACGCACGGCTCGACGCGTGGTTCCGCCGATGTCCTCGACGTTCTGCGCGGCAACCTGGAAGGCAATCGGGATGGCAATCTCGGCCTTGTAGAGGTCCGCGATGTCAAACACGAACGACCGCTCATGACCCATGTGAATAAATCCCAGCCCAGGTGAACAGCCCAAAGCCACAACCACGGCATGAACGACGCCATATAGACACGTCGTGGCAGCCGAAAGCGCTTGGTTGATCGCGTCGCTTGAGCCGTAGTCCTGTGCGTCATAGCTGCGACCAGTCCAGCGAACTCCGGTTGCCTGTGCCGCCTGTCGGTAAACCCGGCGGATGCGGGCGCCCTCCCGTCCGCGAAGTTGCTGCATGGTGAGCGCGCCAACATCCTCGTCTGGAAACCGCATCGCATACATGGAACGGGCAATCCGGAGGCGCTCACGACGACTGCTGACTGCCTCCGCCTGGGCCACCAGTAGCCTGGATCCGTGGTTCAAAGAACGACCGTAGCCATAATAGCGAACACCCCTCTCCCCCACCCAGACAGCGGTTGACCCGCTCTCTGCAAGAAGAACCATCGCCTGATGTGTGACCGTAGCACCGGGCCCGAGCATCAGTGCGCCCAGGCTCGCCGCAGGAATGTGGACTGTGCCGCGCTCGTCCGTCGCGGTTATCGCGTTTGCGTCTCGGTTGACAATGCATCTCTCGACGTAAATGAACGAGATTCGCTCGTCGGCGCGGACAAGCTCCTGGAGACTTGGGGGACGCGCGCCTGGGACTGGCTTCATGGTGTGAATCACCCGCCCATCACGACCGGCGCGAGGGTCAGGAGGCCACAACCGAAAGCCTTCCCGTGACCGATACCATGCGTCAGCGCGTGGCGCAGTCGCTCAGAATCGGTCACTTCGAGGACACCATCGAACTGCGCCGTGACCAGCGTTATGGGCTTGCTGCCCTCCGCCTTCCGCAGATCGTAGCGGTGACGGTTCGAAACGATTAGCGTCGGATGCCCACTTTCATCAGAGCAGACAGCGAACCCGTTGCGACCCGCCCGGCTGTCCTCAGCAGAGGCTACCGCTAGCGCCGCAACGCCAGCATTGCGGTTAGCCTGGGCTGCCTGACCAATGAGCCACGACTCTTGCTGACTGACAGTCACATGGCCGACTCGCTTTCCAGTCACACTGGCACGGGCGCCACTTCGATCCTGGAGGACGTCCCGGACGGGGTTCGCAGTAAGCCGAAACGACCAGTGCTGACCAACAGCGATCTTGTCGAGCAACGACTCATAAGGGCGCGTCATCCATTGCGGCGGTCGGTCAGGAAAACCAACCTGCTCATCAAGGCCGACCAGGCTTGGCTCTCCGGGGCTCACGATGTAGAGGTAGGTCGCAGACGGTTCGACGTCCACGCGCCACAAGACGCGAGAGCCGCTGACACGGCTGCCATCGGGTGGAAAACTACCAACCACGGCAGCGTGCATGCGGTATGGCGAACCGAGCAGGCGCTGTGTCTCCCGCCTAGTGCGGTTGATCGGAAACTGAGTGAGAAACATGCTATACCCCCTCCAGCGCATCCATCGGCCTGTGCGTCGAGGACCCCGCCATAACCATAGTGGGCTCATCCACAACCACTGGCTTATCGTGGATGACATCACGCCAGGCATATTGGCGGCGCTCTTGAGAAAAGCTCTTGGGCACGTCCTGCACGCTCTCCTGCGTCTGGTCGTTTCCGTCTGACGCAAGTCGATCACGAATGAGCTCAAGTCGCCGCTGATCTGCCGTGGCGCTACGGCGATACCACAGGGATGCCTCCCAAGGGTGTTCGCGCAGCGCAGCGACGAGATCCTTGTCGACAACGCCTAAAACAAGTTTCCCGCTTGGTGCGCAAGCCCGACGACCAAGAAACAGCGGAAAGACAGGATGCAACAGAGCATCCTCAATCCCTTCAAGGAGAGCGCGCTCAGCCTCCAGACCGGCGACAAAGACTGCGTCACTCAGGTAGTACCGCTCAGATAATGGCATCGACTCACCTTTAGCATTATGGGCCGTATGAAAGTCGGGTAGCATGACACCAGGTTGGTCGATCCGGACTCCAAAGCACAATGCAAGAAGGTCTTCGATCTCATCCGTTCGACGCCGTCCCTGGGCGGCGGCAACGAGGCCGAGGACAGCTGACTTCGTTGGTTCGTGTCGGGTGGCACGTCGCGTGAATCGGCTGTCTGCACCCCACGACTGAAGGGGAGCGGACAGTTTCAGGAGGAGCGTGCTCATTCCTGGCTCCGTGTCAGCACGGCAGACTCAAGGGCGTCGCACAACTGGGGCAGCGTAACCGGATCACCAAGAGCCAGTAGGGACTCGGTCGCCGGTGCGCCCTGGATGATGAACGTCCTCTCGGGTGCGACGCCGAATGCCGCATCTAGAATCTTCGCCTGCGCGACCAATGCCTCGCATGCCAGCTGCGTGCGCGTCTTATCGTTGGTTAGTTCAACGGGTTGCTCGAATGCGTTGACCAGGCTGACGGGCTGCGTTGTACGCAACTGGACCACGACCGCGGAAGGCAGGGTGCGATTAGCGAAGGTATTCTGCTTGCCAGTTGGCATTGCTGTGATGAAAGCCTCTGCGAAAGCCCCAACAGCACGCGCGGCCGCCTCCGCCGATCCCCCCAGGTTCTCCTGTAGATGGGGCACGTCGACCGTGGCGTAGCGATACAGCGTTGCCGACGTGAACTCGACAGTGCCGATCATGCCAGCCCCGGCACCCTGCTCTTCCCGCTCCTCACGCGCCAAGTCGTCAACAGCCGTGAAGTAGTCGAACTCGGTGTCTGACCGGTGGATACCAATCGCGTGTGCGACCTGGCATGCGGCGTCGACGTTCAGTGTTGGATCGTCGGCGACCATCCGCCCGAACAGCGCGACATCAACCGCGTTGTCCTGCTGCAGAATCTCCTTCGCCTTTGCCTTGTTGAAGCCGTTGTCGCTCGTCAGCGAATCGATACACAGGCCCGCCAACTTGTCCGCCTGGACGGTCGTCACGCCGATCAGATATTTCGTAAGAGGCTTGCCATCAATGACTTCAGTCGTTGACTTCTCCTTATCAGGCTTTACTGCGAGAGTCTTCTGAATAGCCTCGGTGGCAAGGCGTTCGGCTTCATCCGCTAGATCTGAACGTCGCGCACTAATCGCCCGCGTGACGAGGGAGATCGCGTATTTAGTCCGTTCGCCAGTGAGGACGCCAGCCTCAAGTAGCTCGCCGGACCTGGCGCGAAATGCATCTCGCGTCGCCTTCTTCCAGGCTTGGCTGGAGACTCGGGCGCGGCGCACCCCGCCGAAGACCGCAGTCTTTGGCGAGCCGGTGTCATCCCGGTTAATGTTGCTCGGCGGAACCGATTGGATGATGTGGAACTCAACGAACAGGCGATTGGTCATGTCAGTCTTCTTTCTGATTAGGTGTGGCTGGTGTATCGGTAGAGGGGACGGAGACCGCGAACTCGCGGCCCCATTGAAGCCGGACGGCGTCGGCGCCAGCGGGAGTCTGAAACTGGTAAAGCTGACCAGCGAGTCGCCCATAGTCAAGGGGAATACTGGCTGCGCGCAATTGCGTGATGAGCTGCCGCGCATAGTGACCAGCCTCCTCAAAGGTGCTGGCCGTACCAAGGGCGGCAAATCGGGTCGGTAGTTTGCCAAGTGGGTTTGAATCCGAGGCGGAACCGCGGGCATCAAGATCACGAACAGCCCGACCCAGGCTGTGGTCTGGTCCGGCTTGGTACATTGGCACCGCCTGAGACTGCTGATGGATTGCATAGAGCGTGAAGGCGAGATGGGCCGCTCGTTCTGCCCGCGATGGCTCATCGGTTCGGCCGATCAGCTCATCTGGGAGCCCCTCGAACTCCAGTTCCCAGGTAGCCGGCGATGAGCCTGGTTCTGTGCCACTCTTGCGCAGTTCCGCCAGTGTAGCCGCGCCATCGGATCGGCCGGGGTCGAGGTAGGCCCGTTGGATGCGGCTAATCCGACCGGTCATGAACCGCTCAAGTGCCTGCCGCCGACTGCCCGGGTTTGAATCAGACATTTACTTCTCCTTCCTTGTTGGTGGACGACTGTAGTGCTTCAACCATTTCGATGTGTAGGGCCTTCATGAGCGCGCGATGGAAGATCTTTTCTGCACGAGCACTTGTCATCCACGCGTCTTTGTTGTTCACCTTTACAGCATGGCCTACGAACGCCTGGGGACCAGTCTCACGGGCGAGCCGCTTACCGACCGCCCCTACAATCGCGTGGGCTGTGATACGCCATTGGTTACGCTCTTGGCACAACGACTCCTCCAGAGCGGCGCTGTCCGCGTCGCCGGGATGGAGTGCCGCCAGCCACCGCCTGAACGGCCTGTCAAGGGCTGCGTAAGCATCCGCTCTGGCATGCTCCCGCGGCGCCTCGACAGCCTCACTGTCACCACCTGCGGCGATGTGCAGATTGGCTGCGAGGAGCCCGACGGCGCGTACAGCATCATCAGTCTCTGCCAGACAATCCATTGCCATCGTGATAAAGGCAGCCCCAGCAGATCGAAGGAGCGCAGCCTGGATCAGAAGGCTGTCATGGATGACCTCACTGACCGTCGAGTTTTGCGCCCCGTATGCCATACCAACCGCTCTGAGCTTCAATGTGCCCCCCGCATCGAGCCGGGCGCCGCCGTCATCACTGGCGAGATGAGCGAGCCATTCAAGAATGCCTGGCGAAAGATACTCGCGCCCATCGACTCGATCCAACTGCGCACCGGGCAACACGGCGCCGAGTCCACGCCAGAGAGATCGGTCTGGTCGATGAGCAACCGGCAAGTAGATCTGTGACGCCTTGAGCACTTTCTCCTGATTCTTGCTCCTGTACCAACCTGTCAGAGGCTCGACGGCGTGCAGGTTGTACGGATCGATCTTGTCTCCATTTGTCAAGACGACTCCCATTGCGCCCTCGCCGCCTCTGACAAGAAGCACTCGCCGGGCTTGCCAAGTGAAGAGATCGGCTTGCCCAGTAGGCATCCGACCTGTCCCGCCTGGTCCATCCGGATCGCGCTCCCAGACGGGTAGGTCGGCATCAGACACCCACTCAAACAGATTCCCAGAGTTGCCCAACCGTAGATTGAGTAGAAGAGTGCCTTTCAGCGTGGTCCCCTCTGCCCAGAGGCCGCCCAATCGACCCGCCCAACCCGTGCCGATGGGATAGCTCTTTCCGCTCTTCACGGCCGGGTCGCCAACGACCCCGCTCTTGATACCAGCGGTATCAAATGCCTGCGTGTGGATCAACCAGCGTGCCGCCTCGGCAGGCGACACCGACTCAGCCGCCAACCCTGTGCGCATTGTGAAGAACTGATGCCCGTCGGGTAGCTCAGCAATAATCTTCTTGATCGGAGTGACCTCGTCCTTCACCGTGCGCAACCCCGCAACCTGCATGAACGGTTGTTCCGCGTCAAAAAGGTAGAACCGATGGTGCCATCGGCGTAGGTAGGCGTCGATGGCTTCCATCGGAAGCGTGTCGGACCGCCAGAGCTCACCCCACACGTCCGATGGCTCACGGTCTTCGTCGTAGTTATTCGCCGAAATAATGGCTCGCTGAAGGATAGCCAGAAGCACGCGTATGATGGCGAAATCTTGCGTAGGCAACTCACCGCCGATTTCCTTGATCTCGTGGGCGTGGGCGAACACACTGAGTAGCGACTCCTCACCTAATCGACCATCCAGCTGGCGCACCAGGATGAACGGGTTTTCCACCAGATTGAAATATCGTTGATCACTCATGCATCTCCTCCTTAGGCAAGAGCAGTAAACCCAGGTTCTGATCGTAACGAAGACGAAACTGATTGCCTGGCGTCCGAACAACAGCTGTAAGTTGGTCATCCACGACCAGCGGAAGCTGACCGCGCAACCAGGGCGATTGCTGCCAGCCTGAGTACCCACCTGCCAACTCCAGCGCGCGAATGACGCTGTCCGCCTGCCAGTTCATGGCGCGAGGAAGTGCAACCGTGCAGGTGGCCGCCAACCGAGCGGCCTCGGGATCAGGTTCGAGGTCCGTGGCAAGTTCTCTCGAGACGTCTGGTTTCTCCATGCCTGTAAGCGTAGAGACATGCGCCGACAGTTTCTGTTGCTGTGATGATCTCAGGTCGGCCACCCATGGCAGAAGTTGCAATCTGCCGTCGACAGCTCGCTGGACAATGAGAACCTCAATCGAGTCCTCAGTGTCGCGGACTGCGGCTTGACCTCGCTGGTTGTCATCATCAGCGTCCTTCAGATCAGCGCGAAGCAAACCGGTGACACTGTGCCCAGGCCGGGGAGGCGACGGCAGGAGGAAGATTTCGGCGCGGTTCTTCTTGCTGTCTCGTTCCTGGTTCATGCTCGTGATGGCCGCAGCCAAGGCGTCGTTCCAGGCCGGCGGCATGATGATACGACCCTCATAAACCCCCTCGACCAGAGGTGCGATGTCGGCGGGCAGTTCGACCACACACTGCCCGCCGCGTCGGATGGCCTCTTCGCGTAGGGCCGCAATGGTGCGCCAAACCAAGGCAGGCTGATAGACGTACTCGGTGCCCCGGTCCAGAACTGGAGGGGTGGCTGCCCAATCATTCACAGCAGTCAGGAGGCAGCGAGCCTGGCGCATCGCGTCCGGGCGGACGGAGTCCCACTTGGGGTGACGATGCAATCGGCCGATCCGCTGCAGCAGTAAGTCAACCGGCGCGATGTCACTGACCATTAGGTCAAAGTCGATGTCAAGCGACTGTTCTAGTACCTGCGTACCAACGACCACCAATCTCTTGGGCCGTTCCTCTGCATCCCTGCCGAGCCGCTGAACAAGCTCCGCGTCTTTGGCCATCCGATCGCAGGCGATGAATCGGGCGTGATTGAGGACCACCTCGGCGTCGAGCTGGTCTCGCAGCAAACTGTACGTCGCCTGTGCTCTTCTCACAGTGTTGCGGATGACTCCAACGCACCCACCGTCGACCATGACCTCACGCAGCCGCTGAACCAGGGTCTCATCGTCGTCAGGCATCTCCTCAAGTGCCACAGTCAAGGTTCGGCCATCCTCCTGGCAAGTGGCATATCGAACATCCGGCCCATCAACCACTGCCAACATGGGATACGCCGGCTCACCCGCGCTGGTGCGCGGGGCCGCAGGGACCGGCGACGGTTTGCGACCGGCACCGCTGTACGCCCGTATCATGTCCTCTCGGCGACTAGGCGGTAGTGTCGCCGATAGCAGGATCACCGGAACGTGGTACGCCCCCAACCAGGACAACACACGATCAAGGTAGACGCTCATATATGCGTCGTACGCATGGACCTCGTCGATGATAACGACCTTGCCTGCAAGCCCAAGATGACGGAGTACCACATGCTTTGCCTTGAGCCCCGCCATGAGGAGTTGATCCACGGTGCCGACAACGAAGGAAGACAGCAAGGATCGCTTATGCCCCGTCAACCAACCATGGGCGATGGCCACTTCGGCAGCACTTCCGGACAGGTCGTACTCGCCCATCGACCAGCTCTTCCAAGGCTTCAAGTTGGCGTACTCCGGATTGAGTGCAGCCTTGCCGTGGGCGAGTTGCACGCTCTGAGCCTGGTGGCCGCGGGTGTCCGGCACTTGGTTGATCCAGGCATGGATTCGGCTGAACATGGCGTTGGACGTAGCCATCGTCGGTAGCAGGAAGGCGACGCCGCCTTGGCCAAAACGAGCGGCAATCACCTCTGCTGCCAGGAGCGCAGCCTCGGTCTTGCCCGATCCCATGGGTGCCTCTAGGATGAACAGACCAGGTCGTGATATAGACCGAGCGGCGTCGGCCACCATTCTCTGGGCTGGCCGAAGCGAAGACTTGGGCGCCATGCCAGGAAAACGGCTCTGAAAATGGGCATCCGTGACTGCTGTCTCGACTCCGGGATGCCAGGCGCTCGGCAACCTGAGAGACTTCCAGGCATCGTCGGCTCTTTGTCTGGCTGATGTGTCTCGTAACGTCGGAAACAGCGGACAGAGATCGCCATTCGACGCAATCCAGTCGGCGACGATGACCAAGCCTGTGAGCACCATTTGCAGAGTTGGTGGCAGCGACCGTTGACTCAGTTCCGGCAGGAACGGTCGCACTCCCGAAATATTGGCGGCGTAGTTTGCAAGCTCGTCTTGCACCTTCACCCAGTCGGTAAGCCCAAGATTGTCAGACGATCGATGAGGTCCGAGCAGGCTGTCCATCTGCCCATACTCAGGCGGAATTCCATGATGACCACCAGGCACGATGGCGTAAGTTAACGCGGCGAGCCCATTCCAAGCGTGTGCTCGCTTGAGCCAGTCATAAAGGAGCGCTTGGCTCATAAGCGCATGGTATGGTGGACGATCGGCTGTTACCCCACGCGGCACGGGCAGGCCGCTCTCATGTACTCTGTCAGCGAGGCAACGGATCTGTGAGTTCACCCCATAGTGTCCGAACTGAAAACCGGGTGTGGCCTTGCCGAGATCATGCGCTGCCGCCATCCAGACGACCAATGCTTCGGCAACGTCCTCATTGCCAACATGATCGATAACCAGGCGTTGGATCGCTCCTCCAACCCATTCCCTCCAGAGAAGCCGAGCAACCTCCGCCGAATCAGCCATATGTTGATATAAGGGAAGCCAACCGTCGCCACCATACAGGTCTGTCTTCGCCCACAAGGTGCGTGCACAATTACTCAGCGCGGCATCCTCTGGGTTCTGCTCCATTGCAGCATCTCCTCGCTTGTTCGCGAAGTGGATAGTACTCGGATTACTCTAGCCCACACTATTCTCGAACCACAGGTCATCCGCCCAGCAACTCGGTCACCAGTTGGGGCGGCAGGATGTCGCAGACGTCGAAGTCGCCGAAGCACTCGCTGCCCGGCGGCAGTTGGCAGGCCGGTTTGGCCAGGCCGATCATCAGGGTCTTCGTCGCCTTGACGGCGACGCCCATGATCTCGCCGGTATCGCCGTCCACACCGCTGGGCACATCGCACGACAGCACCGGCACCGACAGTTGGTTGATGAACCCGATCATGTTCGCGTACACGCCGGTCACAGGGCGTCCGAGACCCGTCCCGAAGATGGCGTCGACCACCAGCGCCGGCGGCTCATCCGACACCGACGACGCCCACGACTCCAGCGACTCCTGCGACGCCACCTCGACCACCTGACCCCCGTGCGTCAGCCACTTGTCCCTCGCCGTCGCGGCCAGGCCGCCCTCGGCCGGCAGATGCGGCCCGGCGATGACGGTGACCGGCACATCCCAGCCGCGCAGATCGGACGCACAGACGTAGCCGTCGCCGCCGTTGTTGCCGCTGCCGCAGAACACCCACACGGGGCCCTCGGGCCGCCCCAACATGGCATGGGCCGCCCGCGCCAGCCCGAGCCCGGCGCGGCGCATCAGTGTCGACAACGACACCCCGAACTCGGCCTCGGCCCGCCGCTCGGCGTCCTGCATCTGCGCGACGTTGAAAACTTGTATCAACATGACGTCAGATTACTACTCCAAATGACATTTGGCTAGTTCCATTTGACGTACATGTCATCGACACTGGCAGGCTCTATCATGAGAGGCACAGCAGACGAAAGGATCCCCCATGTCATCGTCCTTCGATCACAAGCCCGAGCAAGTCGATACGGCCCTGCCGGACGACCCCAAGCCCGCAGCCCCAGACAGCCCGGGCAGTCAGCCAACAGCCCAGATGCCAGGTGCCGGGCCTCAACCGGGCGTCTACTACTACCTGGGCCCGCAGGGCGGGTATGCCTACGCCGGCCCCCTGCCGGGTGGGGCATATCCACCTGTGCCGTACCCGTTCGCGCCACCCGTCGCATACGGGCCGCCGCCGTTCCAGCGTCCCGACCCCCACTGGGGCTGGGTGGTCGGAGCGTTCATCTGCTTCTGGCCTCTCGCGATCGCCGCCTGCATCAACGCGGCGAACGTCGACTCGTCCTGGCTGCGGGGCGACTGGCACGGTGCCCGGCGGGCATCCGAGGAGGCCGAGCGCTTCGGCAAGATCGGCGTCTGGGTCGGCGTTGGCCTGACCGCCCTGAGCATCATCGTGATGGTCATCTACTTCATAATCCTCTTCTCGTTCCTCACCAGGTACTGAGCAAGGGGTCTTGGCAGCATACGTGCGTCCATATGGCCGTTTACCTGCCGGGCCATCAGTGATAGCATGAGCCAAGTCCCGATAGCCAAGAAAGGGAGTACATAGATGTCAACACTTGAGAGCCTGTCGGAGGCCGTTCAGAAGGGCCGCAGCAAAGACGTGCTGGCCCTGATCGAAACCGGCCTTGACGAGGGCCTGTCGGCGCAGCAACTGCTGGACGACGGCCTGCTGAAGGGCATGAACATACTGGGCGTCAAGTTCAAGAACAACGAGGTGTTCGTCCCCGAGGTACTGATCGCCGCCCGCGCGCTGAACAAGGGCTCGGAGATGCTGAAGCCCAAGCTCATCGAGGCCGGCGTCGAGGCCAAGGGCAAGGCCGTGGTCGGCACCGTTAAGGGCGACCTGCACGACATCGGCAAGAACCTTGTCAAGATGATGCTGGAAGGCTCGGGCTTCGCCGTCACCGACCTGGGCGTCGACGTGTCGGACGCGCAGTTCGTCGAGGCGATCGAAACGATCCATCCAGACGTCGTCTGCCTGTCGTCGCTGCTGACCACCACGATGGGCGAGCAGCGCACGGTGGTCGAGGCGATCAACGACGCCAACCTGCGCGGCCAGGTCAAGATCCTTGTGGGTGGCGCGCCCATCACGCAGGAGTACTGCGACGAGATCGGCGCCGACGGCTACGCCCCCGATGCCGCCTCGGCCGCCGATCTGGCGTCCAGCATGCTGGCGAAGTGACGCCATGGACATGAAATCGTGGGCCGACGGCCTGATCGCCGCCGACGCCAAGAAGGCCCTGCCGGTGCTGTCGTTCCCGTCCGCCGAGTTGTTGGGCGTGACGGTGCTCGACCTGATCTCCAGCCCCGAAAAACAATCCGATGGCATGGCGGCCGTGGCGGCACGGTGCGACACCGCCGCGTCCGTCAGCTTCATGGATCTGTCGGTCGAGGCCGAGTGCTTCGGCTCGACGGTGCGATTCGCCGACAACGAGGTGCCAACCGTCGTCGGCGGTATCGTCACCACCATGGACGAGGCCGAGGCTCTGGCGGTGCCGCAGGTCGGCGCCGGACGCACGGGCGTCTGTGTCGACGCCATCGGGCGCGCCACCGGCCTGATCACCGACCGGCCCGTGCTGGCGGGCGTCATCGGCCCGTTCAGCCTGGCCGGGCGTCTGATGGACGTCACGCAGGCCATGCTGATGTGCTACGACGAGCCCGAGATGGTGCACGTGGTGCTCGACAAGGTGACGCAGTTCCTGACCGGCTACATCGCCGCCTACAAGGCCGTCGGCGCCAACGGCGTCGTCATCGCCGAGCCGCTGGCCGGCGTGATGTCACCCGACCTGGCCAAGGAGTTCTCAGCCGAATACGTCGCCCGCATCGTCGCCGCGTCGAAGACGGACGACTTCGCCGTCATCTACCACAACTGCGGCGGGGCGACGATCCAGCAGGTCGATTCGATTCTGGCCACCGGCGCCTCGGGCTTCCATTTCGGCAACGCAATCCGCATGGCCGACATGCTGCCCCACATGCCGCCGGACGTGCCGGTGTTCGGCAACATCGACCCCGCCGGCCAGTTCCGCAATGGCACGCCGCAATCCATCCGTGAGACTGTAACAGCCCTGCTGGAAGAGTGCTCGCCGCACCGCAACTTCGTGATCTCGTCGGGCTGCGACGTGCCTCCCGGCACGCCGTGGGCCAACATCGACGCGTTCTTCGGCGCCGTCAGCGACTTCTACGCCTAACTCCCGCCCTTCACGCATTCCATAAGCGTGAGCAGGTTCTCTATCGGGGTGTCCAACTGCACGTGGTGCGTGGGCGCGCAGATCCAGCCGCCGCCATCGCCGATCGTCGACTTCAGCCACTGGTACTCGGCGCGTATCTCGTC
>JGI20166J26741_11504362_pt1 | contig 12691 bp, 6 predicted proteins | sample TergutCu122P5_FD_26741 | JGI IMG/M metagenome (IMG submission 26741) | reverse complement strand
GGTTCAAGGTCGGCTCATGCAAGCGCGCTAGATTATAATCCATCAGGTGTTCGCATAAAAAAATACGGTCGGATACTTTTCTAACAGACCTCGTATAGTGCATGACTATAACACTAGTGGACATACAGACCTCTAGAGGATATACAATATGTATACATTTCTAAACAGTGTATATGCATTTCCCTACAATATATTTATTTATATTTAATGCAGTAAAAATGTAAGAGACTTATATGTAAAGTTTTTGTTATAGTTCATTCCAATTGGACTGTGATAGTCTTGCTACACAGACACTTTAGTTTTTTACTTAGCTGTATCTGTAATTCTATCAGCATTACCACAAATTGCACATACACTACTATGAGAGATCTAACATTACAGCATATGTCAATAATTTTTTCACCTTTTTCAAGTGGGCTTATTACATCTAATTTCTCTTCAATACTAATTGTCTTTTGCTGATTGTTCACTTGGATTGCACTAAGTGATCTTAGATTTGTGTTTCTCATTCATTTTGGAAACAAAGGCCAAGGCTGTTAAAGGGGGAAGTATATCAGCTAAATAATCATTATGTCATCAACGTAATCAATCTCTACACATGATTGATGGCACGACAATGATGTTACTTTCCGCTAGCCTTCAATACAAGACAAGTGCAGCCAGGGATCGTTTATACCAAATTGCATTAAACTGAAAATTATCGCATATATTTGAAAAGTAGTGTAAATGTTCACTTTGTTTTAAAGTGGAATCATGCAAAAAGAAGTTGTGTAAATGAGACCTGCCTGTACAATATGTATTTTATTTGCCATAGTTGAAATAAATGTGATTTGTCATATGTACCAAGCAACAGAATGGTATCTTACAGGTGCAAAACTGCATTACACTGCTGCCGGCAACATTGCAACAGCCCATCCTGTTATGGACGGTCCATACTATAATATCTCACCTGATGCCCGCTACATCCCATACCCTCCACAGCTTGAGTACAGCCACTTGGGTCAGCCTGTGGTGTCTGGTACTGGTTCCTTGCGCCGCCCACAACATAGAGGTCCTGTGGTACCACCACCTGATGTGACCGTCTCCCACAACCCTCCCCCCCACTCTGCCCTGTCCACACAGCAGCAGCAGCAGCAGCAGCAGCAGCAACAACAACAGCAGCAGCAACAACAACAAAACGGTCCCACAGCACCCCCCCCATTGCTCTCAACATTCAACCCTGCTCTCAGCTACCCCTCCACCATGGAGACAGAGGGACATCTTGTGTGACTGACATACTGACATTCAAGCAAGTGTGAGTGAGTGCTATGAGACAGGCAGTGTCTGGTGTACAAGTTTGTCATTGCTTAGCTTTGCTTTGAATCCATAGGACCTTTTGCCAGAATGTTGGACTTGAGTGATACAGTTGAATGAGTAATGATTCTGATCAGCTTGCACATATACTTGCCATGATAACTGAAACATTCGAAGCACCATTTTCAAGTCAGTCAGGTAGTGGTGTAAATTCTTTCTTTTGAAAATATTATCACAGTGTCAATTTATTGTTAAATATTTCAAAGCAACAAAGTTTTTGCGGGTACAAAGGGCACATTCTTCGTCCACACTGAAAGCTGTCTCCTACCAGAAATATTCTGAATATCCTACCATTTTCCTGCAATTTGGACATGTTTTTGTTGTTGTTTCTTCAGTAATCCACCTATCCATGCTGTAAATATTTAATTCTGTCATTTATGTTGTCTGGTATTACTGGCCCCTTTTTTATTTCCAAAATTTGTTGATGGTTGGTGATTATCTTTTAAGAGATTTCAAAACAGAAACATTACCATATATTTTGTTATTCATTCTGAAATAGGATCAATTAGATATAGCTTCTGTACTTCATATAGGCTGATCAGAATCAGTCAGTGAAAAGAATTGTGATGTTTTGTGTGTGTGTTTTGAGTCAGTATTAGTGTCATGATTTTTTTCTCATCATTCTGTAGAATTATAAATTTGAGTGAGAGATAATGAAAATATGAAACAGGCATCTTGGTTTATGTGCTTCAAAGTGAAGCAGGTTTAATTTCTTGTGCACAATGGCTACAGTGGCAAGTCACCAAAACTCAATTTCTCATTTTCCTGATCATGCACCCCTGAACTCTTAGAGTTATGTTAAGAAAACAGATGAGTTTACAAATTAAAAGCCAGATTGTTAAACAAAATCTTGATCAGTACAGTACTTAGCTTTTTTTACAGGACATTCAATCCTCCCTCCCCACTTACCTCTTCATTTCTTGACTTATGTAATGATTCATTGATTGGATGTTGCTGAACCATAGAACACGTTTGAAATGTGAATTGGGAGGATGTGGAAGAAATAGATGTGATCAGTTTTAAAGTAATAGCTCAGAATTTGTCTCATGGAACTGCATTTTGCTGGAGGAACAGCGAACATTAGCAAGAATAACTTGTTTTTGGATTGGCATTCAAACATGGTATATCCTGTACATGAAGCTAGAATGTCTGGTGTCCAAACTCTTTTCATCCAAAATATTAGAATATTTGGAGTTTTGTATTTGTTACCTTGCCAGTGTTTAATGACCTTGGGTTTGAAATCCAGCATGCAAACCAGCTGTCCCAGCTACTGTTTAGTGTTTCTTTCCTCAGACCTTCCAGACACATATTGTGGCAGTACCTCACACACAGCAGGCCATATTCTTGTTAATTTGTTATTCTCAGTCAGCTAGCATTTCTGCTGGTTTTCTAACCCATCAAGGTCAGAAGGCATATTTAAACAATTCAGGGCTCTTTTTATACTAATCTGATTTCTTTCTCCATGCATACTGTGATAATTGTCGTCCATAAATTACATTAAGATTAAAATCTCCCCTATACAAAAGATGTAGTATCAAACACCACATCACTACTTCTGCTATGTACTCAGGAAGTCTTAGAATCTCAGTATGGAGACTGGATATCTGGAGTATGGAGATTACTTGTGACTTTCCTCCTGTCCCAGATAATGTAGAGAAAATACCTTGCAGTATTCTCTAAGAGCAGTGCACAACAATTTTTAACCACAAGCCACACAGATATGTGTGATTTGGTGAAGTTCCAGATAGGGTTTTTGAAACTTAATGTTAGTATATTCAACGTGTTAGTACTATATTTTAAAAAGACTCCATGGGTCACTGAGACAAGGGTTGAGGGCCACAGGGTGCATACCACTGTTTTATAACTTCCCATTTTCTTCCCAATTTGTCATGCATAATTATCCTGTCATTCAATACTATATAACATATGTTGTAGAGAAAGTGAAACATGTCATATTTCTGTAATTTGGGCTGTTATTTTGGTTACCATGCATATCAGAGAAATGAAGAAGTCAAATGGTTGCTTGTTCCTTGCTCACGTAAAGCTAAGACCAGACACTGCCAGTAAGCATGTTAGAAATAATCCGATGCCAAAGTAAACCTAACGCCAACAATGTATGACAAGGCTTCCATGCTGGGTATCACAATGTGGCAGCAGTTGTTCTGATGCAGCACTTGTTTCAAGACCCTGCACTACAATGTTGGAAATGGTGCTACTCTTTAGTGGGAGAGACTAGGGCTGCTTATTAATGTGTTTAGTTATTAATTAGTTGATTAATCAGGGATTAAACATAGGGCCTAATATGAGGAACCTCATTCAGTAAGAAGCCAGATTTCCTTCAGTTGTCTGCTGCAGCCCTAGGGCTAATACATGTTAATCAGCTAAGGTGAAAGTGACCGTCCTTTGTCTGATGGAAAAAACTGTCATACTTGCTGGATCTCTGAAAGAGTGAAGTGTATGTGCTCTTTTGTTGGGGAAGGGTTTCACTATGGGAATTCCGCTCAATGACCTTCTGATATATGATAGAAGAAGAAGAGGAAGAAGAATTAGAAGAAGAAGAAGAAGAATTTTTCATAAAGACTGAAAATAAAAATTAAAAAAAACACAGTTTTTCCGTGTTATTCATACTGTCTTTTGATCTCAATTTTCTTATTTGTACTTACCAGTGTTATTACTTGTCAACGTGGTAACCAGCAGGCTGCCTGCTGCTGCGTAGATGTGTGGGGTGGGTGGGGAGCAGACTGAGAGCTCAAAACAGCTCAATTTCTTTATCAGTTTGATCTGTGTGTAGTAATGTTTTAGAGGGTCTATTTTCTATCAATTTTTGTAGCCACGGTGCAGCCAACTTGGCAAGTTACATTGCAGCTTGACAAGTTTGTCGTTAAGTAAGTTATTGACATTATTATGACAATTATTATTATTATTAATATAATTGATGTTGCATTTTGTTGTATTATTTTACTGGCATGAAATGAACAACCAAAGATTACTAATAACAAACGGGCTAATATAAAATAATACCCATCCGGACACAGGGCTCAACTCTATGTATTTGGTAGTCCATAATTGTAATGCCATAGTTGTCTGTGAAGAATATCTGCAAGTGTTGTACTTAAGGTTCCCAGTTAAAGAAGTTTGCAGCCCTGAGGTGTCATTTCTGTCAAGCAGCTGACTGATAAACAGAGCACATCACATTTTAATAGTTGGAAGAGTTGTAATTACTTGTATAAAATATATAGATCTGATGTATATAAAGATATTGATGTTAATGGAAGTTTTGACTCTTTATATTTGTCAAATGTTGCTATTCAGTCATCTGATATAATATCTAGGAGATATGAGATTTGAAAGATGTGCTTTGTGTGTCTGTCAGACTGTCTCCTTCATAGCAGTGCAATTGTAAAACAGTTTGTCAGATCAGTATGTAGCTGGATGGCCTATTGCAGAGGCCTTGTTCATGGAGACAATTTCACAAGAAAGATCTAGTTTGGGATCATGTTCAGTAACCCCTGATCACATAGCACTGCTTTGGGATTGTTCTTTTGCTTATTATTCTGCTTGTTGAATTTCGGATTTTAATACTTGAAGTGCCGGTCCCTTCCAGTGGATTTGAAAACATTTAATTTATTTTTCTATTGTAAGTACTGTCAAGTATTGCAAGTTTTAGATTGGATAACTGTTCCAACACCAAGAAACATTGCTCCTGAATAGTATCAAATACTTTAAAATGTTTTTTAATTAAAATGCATTTGCCATTTGCAGTATGAATTAAAAGACTTACTTTTTTTTAAATAAAGAAGTATGTTATAGGAAAGGTATTGTGGTCATATTTCTTTGGAGAGCTTGTGAACTTCTTTAACATGTCATATGTAGAATGATGTATTATTAATGGTGAAAGGACTGTATATAAGCCACTGTAGGCTGTCTTTCCTCCTGACCCTCACAAACACAGGCATGTCTGTGTAGGTGGCATTGAATACACATTGGTGTGCTGTTTGTGGCCTGGGAGAGCATTCAGATGATTAGGTGAGTACATGACACTGGAGATGCTTGTTGCTCAATGTGCTTCCTTGCAGGATGGGAAGTGGTAGAATTATCATTTTTATTTACTTTTCTCTGATTCCTCCCTGTCATTCTCTTTTTTCATTTTCCTTTGTACATCTCTTTCTTTTTACTGTCATGAGCTGGAACAGCATATAGTACCCAGGCTACAGACTGGATTGCAGAGGAATTGTGTTTCACTTCCCCATACAGGCAAGAGACTGTCCTCTTCTCCAAAGTATCAAGTGCGGGACCCACCCAGACTTCTGCCCACTGGCTGCTGGGGTCTCTTTCACCACTAGTAAAGTAGATGGGTTGTGAAGCTGACACCACTCATCCATGTTCTGTGCAGAGATTATGAATGGGTGGAGGTATGACTCCACTTCTGCAAATGCTGTCATGGTATACACAGAGACAGTTTTACCTTTACCTTTCTTTCTCAACATCGTTTCTTCATTTCTTCATTCTGCTTTTTTGTTTCTCTGTCTCTCCTTCTGCCTATATATTCCTGCCTTCCTCTTTCACACAAGAAAGAAACAAAAACGAAACAAGGATATTAACATGTATGGAGAAACAGTTATAATGCATAGATGAGCATCTTTTAGTAGAAAGAAGCAGGAAAAAACAGAATTAGGTCTTAAAATTGCATAAATTACAAGTTGCAACAATTGAAAATGAAAGTGACATGCTGGAGCAGGATGACTAACTGCTGCATGATCACAGACCTGTGACATCATTTCCCTCTCTGCAAGAATATAAGGTCCACAAACAGCCATGCAGAATTCTTTGTTTACATAAGCATGAGACAAATAATGCCAGTGGGAGACTATGTCACAATTTTATCGAGCACCAGGCCTACTTTATTTTTTATAAAGCGTCTTCCCAGTGTGTTTTTTTCAGAGGAATGTGCCTCATTTGTGTATAAAATTGTGCTAGTCTCAAACAAAAAAAGGGCCCTCTGTAATCTGATGAAACACTGAGGAGCACATTAAGGCAAGGTGTATGTAAGTGTGGAATTTTCATGGAATCTGTGACAGATCATTATTAAAGGTACAGTTTATCTTCTGCAGACCCTCCATGAGTCACACTAAACCATTCCTCTGTTACTGGTTTACATGCTAGACTGTGGATGGAAATGATACATAGGTCTTTGTTTTGTGTTGCAATGAGTGCAGTTGTGAGGCATAAATGTGCTGTGGACAGTGATTTGCACTGAAGCTCACAAATGCAGCAAATGAACATGTCAGTTTAATGACTTGCTGTGCAGACTGCATGATGTATAAATAAACTATTGTTAGTAAAGGATAAACTGTGCCTTAAGTTGTGTACACATGCTCTTCATATTGTATTCAGAACAGTGGTCTTCAAACTGTGGTTTCTGAACTTAACACTGTGAAAAATATTTTAGCTGACAGTGGACAACTACTGTTAATACCAAGGAAAATTCTCCAGAATGTAATGAGTAGTGGTAATCTGGCTGTTTTGCCAGTTGCACATTTGATATGCACAGCAACACTACTTCATTTCCTTTTAGATGCAAAATGATTCGTGAAATATATTTTGAAGGTTGAGGGAAGCTGGGATGGCCTAATGCAGTATATATCTGTCCTGGGAGTAAATTAGAAAAATCTCATGAACAAGATTTTATTGGAACGAGGTGTTCACATTCTTCACATTTTTGTACAAGGGACTCATGAAATGATTAAGTTTGGGGACCACTGTGTTTAACTATGATATCATAATGACTATTGTTTCTGTTGTATTGGATACAATGTTATGACAGTACAGTGTAATGCAGTTGTGACCAAGGCATGTTATCAACAGTCCTTTGTGTTTGTCAATCTCAACTGTCAAATAATTGTATCAAGGTATTTTACAAGTCCAAATATGGTTAATTAGTAATTCTCACCCAAATCTTTAACATGACTGCATTATGTTTCAAATAAAATTTTCATGTTGCTGTTGTAAAACATACATCAGTCTTTGTACATGAGGAAAATGTTCATACATTGAGTTTATTCACGGTATGCTTGGAAAGGAAATACCAGAATTGGAACAGAATGTAAAAAAATGTTAGGTTTGGCTACTTGTGAAGCTTTCTGAAGTGTTAATGAAAATAGCTGGTGCTGGGAATCACTGTGGCCACAATTAGGAATAACTAAGTGACTCCAACAATGTTCATGGTTAATGTTTTGTTTATTTTAATGTTGGGTGGCATCTCACTGGAAGAACAACAATGTTGTTCAGTATTCAAAGACCACCTGGACACATGTGTCTGAAGAAACTGGAGTGCCTTGTAGTTAATGGCTTTGAGGAACATGATGATGCTCAATAAATAATGAAAACAAAGGGAAGTGTACCAACCAAGTGTAGGTTCTGGTTCAAATTAAGAAGTCATAAACTTTATTTGTGCACTGTTGTCAATATGTAAGAGAGTCAAACCACAGTTGTGTTCATGTTATCAAGTACATGAAGGGTTTGTTATTTTAATGTTCTCTCATTTAACAGGTGAAGTTGTGTAGTGTGAAGTCCAGTATGCATATTTTGATACATGTTAGAGAGCATTATAAGGATATTTAAACTATAGATAGGTAGCTCCATGTTACGCAGTCTTCCTTAGGTAGCTTACATTCATTCATTTGATTAAAAAAATACCTGCTTCCATGGAACTCAAAATTTTATTACAGTATTCAAAACATCCTGTTACTGAACTATGTTACAGCCTTGTCTGTTGGTCCACAGTTAAGTTTACATCTGGATACATGCATTTGAGCATGTATCACCACTTGGATCAGCTCAAATCATGCAACTTCTATAAACATATTCAAATTTACATACATGTGGAGATCTAATCTCTAGTTAAAACAAAATTTGTGGAGTCAGTTAAAAAATGACATCTGATGAGGAATGCTTCATATTTCTAAGTTCTACTGTATTGTAGGTTAAACTATAGAAAACAAAACATAATTGGTACTAACATGAACTTCTAAGAAGGGAAACACATGCCGAAAACACTATGTTAATGAACAAAGTAACATTAGGAGATGACTTGTTTTTGAAAATTCTGTAAGGACAGGTGTTGCCAATTTTGAACGTTTGCATCACGTACTCTGAAGAATAATACAAAATTTGCATACTCAATACTGCCAGCTGATCAATTAAGTTTTGGCAATTGGTGCCTCATCCTTCACCACAGAATTTCTGTAAGGTGTATAAATAACTGTCAAAAAGGTGTGAAGCTCCTTACAGCATGATCTGTTAAAAGTAAGTAAACATAAAATTTCTTTTTAGCTTTTTATTTCTCTTTCATAATACAAACAATGGATGAAACCATCACCTTGTGAAGAAAGCACAAAAAATGAGCTTCCAAATTCAGCAGTTCCTGGTGTTAAAATTATTCCAGTCTGTTGCAATATGCACCATTGTTTAGATGAGACACTGGTATTTTCCTGAATATGTGGAATCTCTTCAGAAAATTAACATCATCTGGATGATTATGCTAACACTCAACTGAAGTCTGCAATTAAAAATTAAAAAGCTCTTGCTCAGTATATTTTACAAGCAATAAATACCAAAATTCCTCCCAATTTCAGCATCTGCAAAGTGAATTGAAGTGGTTAAAAACTGTGATTTTAAATGAAATTGAATTTTCTGAATTGCTTGGCAGCAATGGATATAAAACACACTAAAACACAACCACCAAATCAGGAACTACATATTACAGTTGTAAGGCAACATATAAAGCTGTAGTATTAGCTGTGACTTGTGCTAAATATAAATTCATTTACTCACACATTGGAATACAAGGTAGTATCTCTAATGGAGATGTCTTCAAATACACATCACTATATGACAAACTGCTGATGCCATCATAAAATATCTCCAACCAACTACACTTCCTGGCAGAACAAAACAGACTTTGTTTGTGTTCATAGCAGATGAATCATATGTCTTATAAGAAAACACTGTTAATACTTGCTGTGATCATTAGTCCACGAATTCTTGACAGATTTTTAAATTGCAGGGTACATCAGAGGTGGCACATCACCAAAAATTGTACTGAAATCTTAGGTGCTGTTTTATGAAGTTCTGAAAATGATAATGGAATTCAGCCTTCAGTTATAATTTACATTATTCATAACTACCTCAGAAACAGGAAGTTGCTCAGTACACACCACCTGGCACATTTGATTCTGAAGATGCATATAAAAGTATATGAAGGGGCTGGAAATTTTAAGTACCAGCAACAAATTGGAAACTGTATTGGTCATACAGTGGTTTGCATAAACTTTAAATTGGTGAAAATATAGCATTCTGTGTAGGAGATAGTGTGTACTGGGCTAACAAAGGGCAATAATAAAAGCAATGTTATGTTACAGCGATCGGAGAGAAATGAATGTAGGATGAACATTTCTGTTGATAGTTGGAAAGAAACTGCGAAATATTTCTGAATTATTCAAGAATATTACAAAACTTTTTAGGAATATTACAACAAATGTTCAACTACAGGATTGGTGTTTGTGTTATCTGCTGATATATTCTTTAGAACTTTCAAACTGCTGAAAGAACACCATGTAGGAGTATACGAAGCAGATTTTATGCAGGACATCCCCCCCCCAATTTTTGGCCAGTTATCTACCAATTTGGTCTTCATATCATGCCATTTTCCTTTAATTTCCATGTTTTCCAATTGAAAAAATGGCCAGTTTCTTAAAAAAATGTCACTGCAAACATTAGCATCCTTGTATTCTTTTGATTTAGTACTCCAAACATTGCTGTTTCTAATTTGCTGAATTAAAATTAGTGTTTCTTCTTTTGCCCACTCTGTCATTCTAACATAAAACATGAAAACGAAAATAACTAAAACAGCCATTTCATATTGCAGTTTGAAAATAAGCATTAACATTGGGAAGTTTTCTTTATTCCGGAAACAGGTAATTAAAGGTACAACTTCTGTGTCCCAGTCCTGCGACTTGTCAAGTCAGTGGTAAAATCATAACACACTAAACCCTTAGTTTGTGAGTCATGCCAGAGTCACCATATTCACAATAGATCAATAGATGTAACTATGGTAAAAACAGAGATTTGTGAGTGAGTGATGTCATACCAGGGTTTGCACTGTTACAATAGAGCTTGGTTTGTGACTGATATAACAAACTGCAACCAAATGAAATAAAGCCAGCTGATTCATGCATGTACAAAGTAGCATGTGTCTATGATGCTGTCTTTTGCGTTCAAGTCATTTTATTTCCTACAGTACTATGGTGTGTGAATAAATGAATGAATGAATGGTGTGTGTACACTTCGACTGTGGAGTGATATAAAGAAATTACTGCAGAAGTAATTGAAATGTTGCATTTTAATGAGTGAGCAATATTAATGGTACAGTTATGTACATATTTGTTTAAGTAAACATGTATTAGGACAGCATAATTCTCTTTCAAATATTTTTTTTATTTCATCACAAATGACAAGTCTCTTCTTACCACTCATTTGCCAGTTTAGCATTTGCAATGGGTAAACACACCGCATGATGCATATAACAGTAGATCAGGGAACAGGTGATCAGTGTGACCCAAAGACAGAGATGGGAATTGTAATAATTGAATAACCACTATTCAAATGCCTTCATAATCATCACGAATCACAGAACACCTGATGAAAGAAGACAGGTTTGATTGGTGTGTGAATATTGTGTTAAATGGAACCATTATATGACATAAAGGTTCCATTTCCTGTAACCATATAAAAAAAAATCTGTAAATGTCAAAACAAGAGGCATCACAAACAAAAAGTATGAGCTGATGTGTCATGATTTGTCAACAGACATTTATCTCATAATTTTTTATACATGTATCCAGATGTAAACCTAGCTCTCTCTTTAGATCTACCTTCCATATTCTTTAATTTGGCACTGAATGACAAAAGCAGAAGTGATTACTACACAAGGCCCAATGGCTGACATGGCTGTGCCTCAGTGACCGGCCACAACTGTTGTGCCTTTATTTCCAGATTCAATTTACAGTCACATTCTGGCAGTAATAAGCATCATAGAACAGCCAAATCTAAACTGATGCAGGGAAAGTGTCCAGTAGCATTTCATAGACACCAAAATTGAGATTCTATGATGTGGACTTGAACATGGTTTGTCCTGGTGTAGGCCTGTACTGATTCTCTTCGTTCATTGGCATTCTTGGTCCTGGCCAGTAGTTTTTACTCCTGAAGTCAGTGGTGCTTTCTGGGCTGTCCTGGTGCAAGGCTGGTGGACAACCCAAACACAGGACCCATGTCAAGGAATTTGTTGGCTCATGTGTTCATAGCAGAGAGTGGGTGACCAAAGCCTGATGGCCACGATATACTGTAATCAAAGGTGGTGGTCCATGCAGTTGCTGAAATGAATTGCCGAGAGACAGAGAGAGCAACAAGGACAGCAGGAGCAAAAATGAATAACATGAAGATGATCGTGTCCTACAGCCATCAGTGAGGCAAGACCTTTGACATCACAGGTCAAGTTACCTTGATAGGTGAGTCTTGGATTTCAAGGATCTGTTGCAAGCCCTTCCATGTAGGCAGCCCAGGCTGTTTCTTCCTCCTTGTGGAAGCTGGATTGTTGCACTCCCCTCAAGTAAATGTGGTGAGATGGAAAGATTCTGGCTGTGTGATGGTTCTCTTACTTGTTCACAGTGCATCCAGTCCACAGGTTGTCCACTGGATGCTAAATGTTGGTGCTGGTGTCAGTGATCATGACAGTGATATTTTTCTGGTTGTGGCTAGTGCTGGAACCTGGACTGGAGTAGCAACTCGCTACTGGGACTGAATCAACAACTGAACTGCTTTTCTTCATTTCCTTTTAGCGTAAAACTGTTTACTCATAAAGAGAGTTAGAAATACGTTTCTTCCTTTGAGAAACTCATATGAGACACAGCTCATTGGAGATAGTTACTCAGTGTGTGCCTCCTTCTTGTCTAATTTTTTCCACTGGGCCCTGCCTTTTACAGCCTGCTTGCCTACATGATGTTGGGTATAGTGTGACACGTGCATTATGAGAAAGGTAAGCCCAGTTGAGAGCAGTGGTCACCCACTTCACAATGAGGCCATAGCCTCTATCCATCTTCACTTCAAACCAAATAGTACAAGCTCATTAACAGTACATATAAATATATCATCGTGCTCATCCCCAGTTAAGAGTTAATAGTAAAGGTAAAGGTAAAGCATTCCCATTACAGGCCTGGAGTGGCCCAGAGGGTTCCAGGAAGTTAAGGTTCCCAGATTTCATGACAACGGCACAGGATGGTGG
>JGI20166J26741_11504251_pt1 | contig 12697 bp, 10 predicted proteins | sample TergutCu122P5_FD_26741 | JGI IMG/M metagenome (IMG submission 26741) | reverse complement strand
GCGTATATATTAACAGAAGACGACAATACATTTGCTTATTTTGAAATTAAAACATTAATTAAACTTCATTAACTTTCCCAGGCGTGAGGCTAGCTAGCTACTGGCAACTGTACCGCACGTCACTTCCGGTTTGGGACTTAGAAAATTTCAGACCGATGGGTTTTTGTTGACACGATTGTACAAGATTATAATAACCATTAACTAAACACCACCTCTGCACTGCCAACATCTTTATGATGAAAATAACAGCAAAAAAATTGTTAGAATAAAACATCTTGGGAGTGTGTCCACAGAATAACATACCAACAGCTGCAGAAGCGCAAATAAATCACCAGCAGAACTGGCGTGTAGATGGCCTGCCATTACACTATCATAATCTGAACAGTAAAGGACAAGGACCAAGACTTAGATTAGAGACGAATCTAATAGCATATACACAAAAGTGGAATATTATTTAATGGTAAACTACCAAATCACTGAAATTAACATAAAGACTGAAGCGCATGTCAAATAATCCAGGTATTTCTCAAAACCCACCGGCAATTAAATACTTCAAAACCTTTATACAAATTTACTTAAACGCAGCCATAACACTAGATTCTTCCACATACTGAACCAATTTTGACTCTCAACCATTAGAATTTATAGAATATCCCAATACTGAAGCATACATGAACAAATACAAAAGCAAGCAGTAATTCCTAGTGTTCTATATAAAGGTCTTCCCTGGTTATCGTCGACACAGGACAATACGTGTCGAAATTACGTTATAAAAAAGTAAAATCGGGTTTTTATAATCCTTTCGTGTAAACAGTTTGCATCAGGAACTTGTCCTCCCCCTCGACTAAATGTCGTTTCTAATACCTGATATTTCTATTTCACATATTCGGTCTAATATTATTCTAACTAAAGTCAAATAACCCATTACTATAAAATTCTCTCGTGTCAGTATTAATATTAAATTCAATAAATATAATAATAATAATAATAATAATTTAAGTAGGCTACACCTCTCCTCAAAATAAATACATCGTCATCATTCATAATCATTTTTGCACCTCAGTTCGAGCAACATAATCCATGAAGTCGAAACACTGTCGTTAAACAGACTTTACAATAAACCTTCCCTAAAAAGTAATCGAAATCCAACGCACAGCCGAGGAAGAGAAAGGGAGTGTGAAGAATTGGAGAGTCATGCAAGCAAACACACAGAGGCAACGGTCTTCTTACAAAGAATATTAAGTCGGATGTCTTGAGGTTATGCTGGTTGCAGTGTCCGATCGGTCATGCTATAATGCTCTGCCCTTCATTTAATTAACCTCTGCTGCATGACAGATCAGGAAACATATTCCGTGTTATGAAAACAAATACCATTCGCCTACTAGTGCGTTTAAATTTAGCGGCAATATTCCTATTGACATCTATGGAAGAGTTTCCTAACTATGTGATCAACTTGCAGACCTGCACAAGAGGTGCACTCTATAGTGAATATCGTCATACTTCTCGACAAGGTCGATACTGGAAGTCGAAGAAAACAGCTGTTAAAAATGGAAATGTGTGGAATTTAAATTAACGGTAAAAATTGTGTACTTAGTGTAATTTTAAGGGATTTAATACAATACTGTGTATGTAGAACAGTTTACATTTAGTACGCCTCCTAAAGCACAGCGTCCTTCATTACTGTACTGTGGTGCCTTTTTAGCACGTACGCCGGGTTGTTTACAAATAGTAGTCGGATGCGGAATGCACGCTGCAGTAAAATAAAATGCTTAGTTAACTGAACTTTAATAATGACTTTCGTGGCACCTATGCGTACATTACCGTTAGCTAGTTCCAGATATGACAAACGATGCCAATGTGTACAGTATACACAAACGCAGTCCTAACATAACCTAACCCAATCCAAAACCAAGAGGGGAAATATGTTCTTGAAGCCACTCGATTCCATATATTCCCAGTCATACGCACTAGATGTGTCAAGTTTACTGTAACCATGTTGCAACAAATAAAACAAATGGTGCCATTGTCATTGTATTAAAATACTCCCAATGGTAACATTGCTTTCTAACCTTATTCAACTACATCAGTGGCGGTTGGCAAACCTTTTACTCCTGAACTGTGTAGGAACAGCTAATCTGGGAATACAGACACTATATGTCGTCCAGTATTAGCATTATTGCCTTCTCATCCACTTACTAAGTGATTTCCTTTGGTTTCAATCAGAATACTTTTCTTGGGTTCCCATATGTACCCTCACAGTCTGTTGCTTGTTTTTATATTATTGCAGGTTTGGTACAATGAGGTGGAAATTCGCACTCAAACTGATTACAAGATCCCATGTATTGATATCTACTCACTCTGTATCTCCATTGTCATGTCTTCATCGCTCAAGTCTCATCAGCCATGTTGCACATAACCGTTGTCATCACACCTACTGTTGCAACCTGAATAAAAAATTAGCAATGGTTAACAATGTGCCTTGTATTATGGTGTCAAGGTGTGATTTTCCTATGCCCGTTACACGTGTCTGGACACGTGGATATGCTAAAGGCAAGGACAGAGGGGGAGACAAGAAGACTGACAAAGGTATAGTTTACCCATGTCTGATTATGTACCAATTTCTTAAACGTGGGTTGAGAGGTAGATGGTTGTAAAAATTGGTCTCTAGTTCTGAAGAGAAAATGTGAAATTCCTTAATTTTAACCCCTCCCATGTTGTAGAGATTCATCATCTCCATTCTTGTTCCAAAATTTGTGTTTTGTTTTCCAGTCACATCAGTCAGTTTTAGTTCTAGGATCACTCACAAGAGCTAAAATAAAAACAATGTCAGTGAATTGGAGAATAGACCATATACATCATGGAACAGCAAGACAGTGTCCATCTAACATGTTGTAACAGACGTGCAGTATAATCTCAAACATAATGTGTCATATACATCACAACAGGAAGGGTTAAAATAGTACTGAAGGAAATGTTTTGTGCTAAGAATTACATAATGGTGGGAACTGAGGAATTTAATTTTGTGTAAGGTTTAGTATTTATATGCTTCTCCAATACTGTTTTAGATGTTAAGGAAAGGTTTGTTTAGGAAAGAAGAAAGTTGAAATAAATGATGAACAACTTGCGGAGGTAATAAAAGTTGATACCATGAAAACCCAAATGCAGAAAGCAGTTGATCGAATGAAGGAAGAGTATGTGAAGAATCTCTCTCTCAGATCAACAACAGGTATCTATTCATATATTTACCATAAATGTAAGTAACCACTGTGTGAATTTAAATTGTTCATTTCCAATGTATTTTACGTGACTTCATATAATTCCAGTAGATTCCTCAAAAGAGCAGCATGATTATTTATTTCTATCAGAAGGTGTTTATCCATCCCATTGTTTTCATCTCATTTCTATCAATTTCACAAAGTGGTTTATATTTTATAATGCATTGTAGGTGGGGCACTTCTCTATATATATTCCCTGTAGTTTCCTTTTTTTAAAGATTGTTTGTTTGTAGAACCAAAGAGTAAAAACCAGTTTAAAAACTGAAAGGGAAGATGCTAGTTTATACACCTAGGTATTGATGGGAGGGTAATACTGAAATAGTCTGTTGTGAGGATTTGGACTGGAATCACGTGACCTATAACAGGACCCTATTGCAGACTGTTGTGAGCACAATAATTAACCTACAATTTCCAAAAAATAAAGTGAATTTCTTAACTGTCCAGCAGGTCTCTCTTTTTAATGAGGTTGAAATTTAAAGTTGTGGACTGAACATTATAACACTGTAGCATAAGGTTACCAACAATTTGGAGGGAACTGCTGCTTCTACCTTCAAGGTAACCCTGACCTCCTGTCAGACTACACAGTGTCATAACCCAGAGTACTTCTGTCTAAATCAATTGTGTGTACACCATAATTGGACCTTCATGGAATTAGTTGAGTTTTGACCATCATTACAGTTCTTTTATAATTCCTGTTTCTGATTGTGTTTCAATTTACAGGCTCAATTGAGACCCTGCCACTCAGTCTGGATGGGAAGGAGTATGAACTGCAAGAACTAGCACAAATAATACGTAAAAATCCCAAAACAATTGTCATCAACATGGCTTCATTTCCACAGGCTATCCCATCAGCTATTCAGGCTATTAATAAGAGTGGCATGAATTTAAATCCTCAGCAAGATGGTACCACTCTGTTCATACCAATTCCAAAGTGAGTCAACACTGTAAATTCTCTTCAGAAAGAAAATCTATGAAGGACTCTTTTTATTGCTAGAATTTACCTCAAATTAGTCCATGACCACTTCCTTCCACATTCTTCATGTTATTACTGCACCATTATATGAACCATAAATAAGTTAACTTTTCTGTTATCAGTAGAAGTCAAGATTATATCAGTCTCCTGCTGCACTCAATTGCATTGTTTTTCCTCTTCTAAAAATTGTAATGTGTTACGGTCTTTGTTAGTGTGGGGAAAAGACACTTCATATTCAGTTTGATATCTTAAAAAGAAAGTATTGGTGCAGCGCTGCTGACCTTAATTACCCAGGAGTGCTGATAAGTCCTTAGGCTGACCTATTTCCTGATGTATTTTGTTTGATGGTTAGAATATTTCATTTGATCCTAGTCTTGTTATATATATATAAATAGTACTAATATTCCTCCAATTATGATTATAAATAGGACATATGAAACTCAAAATCTTCTGTCACTGTAGCTTGTATCCTTCGTGGTCGGGCTAAGGACTTATCAGCACCCCTGTAAGTGGCTGTAAACACAAACTTTAACACCATACAGGAGCATGTTTTAAAAGTGCCTGTCATATTCGTACTGCAGAAATTATTGTTGCAAGGAAGAAACATTCATATCTTTGCTTACACTTAACGTTATTTTGTTAAGGACTGAACACACTACTTCGTGCCACATCATCCCTTCCTGTCACAATGCATCATTCAGATAACCTAAAAATAAATCTTACGTATTTCCTAATGACAAGACAAGAATACTTCACACCTTTCAGCTTTCTGATTATGCTTGGTCCGAGTGACTGTATCAGATAAAGTGACTGGGGTGCAAGTGAAGCACTGCAATAGATGGTACACTCATTGTTAGTTTATTGATTTTACAATTACCACATCACTAATGGTACACTTTTGTTTATGGTATTTACAGTCTCTGGTACATGCGTGTTATGTTTGCAACAGTATATTTGAAGTTAGTGTTGTATACTAGCAAGGCGGGTGGGTAAGGCAAAACTGTCTGCTTCACAGTCTGTACTGTCAACCACGTACTGGTAGTTCTGCTATTATGTGTGTTTCATTAACACAGCTGGGTTATAATATGATTGATGAATAAGTGAATATTGTTTGTATAACACAAATGTGTGTTGGCTGTTATGCAGTTCCAGTGACCAGTGTGAAGAATTTTTAAAGTCTGCCCTATGGGTCTACTTTAGGTCAAAGAAAGAAAGGTTGGATAATGGGCCAAATTTTTTCTGATCTCATTGTGTATGTTTTCCAAAAACAGTCTGAAGACATTGTATCACAGCCATCCACATCGTGATTAATTATTTTTTGTCCTAAGCCTGTGACTACAACTTCATCTGGAAGTTCTGCTGCTGATGATGATGGCTCTGTTCCAAAATAAAGGGTTGAAATTGGCCTGTTATTCCATTATTTAATGTGAATGTAACATGCATTAAATCTGTCCTTTGCGTTAGGCTCTGTGTTAAATATATTGTGTAATATTTTTCAATTTTATGGCATTCATATTCATGCACTAATTGTTAAAATTCAAGAAAATACCAACAAATGCACTGTATTACAATACAAAGTTTTTACAATTAAAGCACTAGAACTCTGACATGATTTGACTTTTTGTAGATCATCCTCAGGGAGTGTACATCAATATTTGTATAAAACGTAGCTTATAAATAGATAATGTAAGTTAATATTACATTAAAATCATCTGATGTCTTGACATTGATGCTGTAGATGCATAAATTTGATGAGGTATTCCTTGTGAAATGGATCTTATATATATATATATATACAGTAATGTAATCATTCAAATCTTTGGAGCAGCTGTGTATGTTCACATAGTAGGTACGGTACCTACCATACCTACTATGAGAATATATACCAGCTGTCACCTTATAGCAGAACTGCCTGTGTAATTCAGATGATGAAACCAAGACCAGAATGAGATCAGTGATGCATGTAGCTTGCTTGGAAGGGGTGCAAAATTTATATAAAAATTTAGTTGTATTACCTGAAGGGAAGAGACCTGTTACATTTATGCACAGATTGAAGGCTAATATTAATATGGGTCATGCAGAAATAGTATATAATATTGTGGACTGAATTCATCAGACTGGGAACTGGGGCTAGTGATGGGCTGTAGTGAATGTGGTAATGAGCCTTTGTGTACCATAAAAGGTGAGGAATTCTGTCACTGAAAGAAGTTCTCGACATGATGGAGTTAGTTAATTAGGAGGAGACAGTACTTGATTTGAATGAATATGTGATTGATGCTTTGATGGTTCCACCTTCTTTCGAGATGTAAATGTGATATTTCACCATCCCAAACGTGATTTCATTTTTTAATATTTTGGCAATTTCAGGAAGTAATCAATTTTAACAAAGTGCTATATTTGTTAATACAGTACTTAAAAAACAAGACTGTTTGGTCTGTGTATAGAATTTCTCATGTCTCAGATTTTATGTTTAAAAATTCAGTAGATATTAATCACATGAATGTCTTTGTATACTTTGTCCAATAAGCTATACAGTGGAAATTTAGGGAAATTATCCTTTCCGTTCTGGCTTTTCATGTACTGCAGTGCTTCATATAGGGTGTCCCACTTGCTACCGAACCCGGCATTTCTTTAACAATTGAACAGGAGTACGTTCATTGTGTGAGAAATGAAAAGGAATGTGTCCGTAGTGCGCCTAATTGTTGCGACACGGAGCAGCGGTCCGCCAGCAATATCCTCATTAGTGGTAAAATTATTAAAGAAAAGCCGTGTTCGGTAGCGAGTGGGACACACTGTATTTACTGTACTATTATGCTTGTATGTTTCAGAGTTACTAAAGAACACAGAGAGAATCTGGCAAAAAATGCCAAAGCACTTTTTATAAAATGCAGAGATTCAATAAGAGATGTACAGAACAAATATGTGAAAACTGTGAAAAGTAATTCCACCATTTCACAAGACTTATCACATAACATCCAAGATCAGGTTAGTCACATTTGTGTGAATCGGACGAGGAGTGCAAAGAACAATGGTGTTGAGTTATTAAAAGAAATTCACACATTTCTAGGAGCACACACAGAGAATCAGCTGTTCAGGTAATACGGAGGCCAATTATTCCAATTGAGAGTTTGTGGTTGTCTTTTGTGCCTTCAGCCAGATTCTTTCCATCCATTCCCTCACCAACTGCCTGTGTTCACTGCCGTAAAAATCTTCATAAAACAGAAGCTTGCTTTTAGGTATTGCAGTAAAAGTACAAAGTTCAATTTAATTCAGCTGCAACATAATGAAACTCATCCTTATCACAGTCCATCACAAAGTCAGACATGTTGTGTTCCTGTCACATGGTATTTCAGGACCTGTTTTGGGGGACTCCAGTGTTGAATTTGAGGGGCATGTTGAAACCTACTGTTTGTATAAATTTGAGGGGCACGTTGAAACTTACTGTTTGTATAAGTATATTAACAAACATTTTTCATTAGTGACAGTGAATTTGTTATTAACGGGAATATTTTAGTATGGTTGTGAAAGCTTTAGCTTTGTATCACTGTTTGCAGGCTCTATTTGCCAAAAGAAAATGAACTGCAACTGGTGACTACTGTTCTTCAAGCAAGCTTCAGAACGAGCTATTTTGTGACCCAAATTTTTCCAACAGCTTTTAGACTTAAAAAAAAAAAATGACTCTATGAATAACACATCCATGCAATACAATGCTCATGATTCAACTTGTTCTACAGACAAATTTGTTTGCCTTGCATTCCTCACATAATTTTAGTATAAGCACACATAACAAAGTGAAGCATTTATTGTTTCCAGTCTGTACTTGGTATTTGCAAAATCTGCTATGATTAAATCTTTTACTGCTGATTTGCTTCTGCATGTGTCATGTGAGCTTGTCAGTGATGAGTGCCTCCTGCTGTATAACTTGTAATTTAAGAGTTACACTGATAGTTGTTGAGTTCTTTCTATTATATTTCAGATTACTGCTCTTGGTGACCAGTATATATCTGAAGGGGAGAAGATATTTGAAGCAAAACAGAATGAATTAACTGGGAAGGATTAGTGAAGAAGAGAAACAGAAACTTCTGGGAAGAATGTGTTAAATGTGTCACAGATTAGGTAGAAAAGAAACTGGTTAATTTTGTGTAGCTTTTTAGTAATTCCAGTTCATTTGCAATTTGAAATGTTTCAAGGAGGTATAATTGTGCTGAACAACTGTCTGAAACAAAATGAGTATGAATTAAAAATGTATTACTTTGTAATGAATGTGAAATTTGGAATATTTTATTTGAACTTTGGGTCATTGATGTTCCACGTCATGTAAGCTACCATACGTTACAAGTGAGGTGGCTTTCTGCTCAGCAGTTCAATACACTGTATAGAATGCCACAGCCCACATTTTTTGCATACTGTGATTTTCTAGCACTAGAAGGTAGTTGTCCTCATTCTCACAACGTAAGTTTTGGCTTATATGTGGAGACCAGCTCAGAGCTCATTGTGGTGATGAAGAAGAAGAAAATAATTGTTATGAAGTGTTGGAAAATTTTCTGATTTCATTTTCTATAAGGTAAGTCATGCTGAATATGTTTAGGATTTTACACTTTATTTGGTTATCTCCACGTCGAGACTCAACACTTTTGGTTGAAGATATTTGGTTACTTCATTAACGTCTAAATTCTTGGTGCTGCATCGGGTTATAGCAAGAGTCAAGGAAAGGCAATTATTTTAATTTTGACTGGACTAACTTTACTGTAAATATATTGTAAATCATGTACCTTATTTATGTAGCTTAACCCTTTGTAATGATATAGCACTTAGTACATCAGGCTATACATTTTTGCAGTATAGTTAGAACTTTGAGTCAGCAGTAGGAATGTGATACCCATATAGAAATGTCCTTGAGTTCCTGGCTGGCTACACGGCCTGAGAGGATTTTAACACAGTATAAAGACTGCCAATACACATTATTTTTGGAGGTATTAACAATAATTTTGTACAAAGCAGTTGTCAGTGATCTGCTTATAAAACCCAAAACTGAATGGTGACAGCACTATTGCAATCATGCTAAGACAATGCTAGCACGAGTCTGTGGCATTACTTTAACAGTGGAGCCTTTTGGGTAGGGAGCAAGTTTTAGTCAGAACTCTCACCCCAGTAGGCACTACAACTTGATGTATCTGTTTTTTGTTATGTAACATTCCCTCTGTGATCTAATCCTGTGCGTGATTTGTGTTTAAGGTCTTTTTAGCATGGACCAGTGCATACTGTAACTACTGTAGTTGTAATTTAGTTTGTACATTGACACAAAAAGAATCAGATAAGGTAAAGAAACTACACACTTTAGTTATTCTGTCACATTATTGAGAAATATCAAATTTCATGGTGAGAAACTAGAACTTCTGCTTAAAACCCGGGATATTCCAGGTTTTCATGTTGGCTGTCAGACCTACTGTCTTTGTATTCTGGGTTTTCTATAGACATTCTCAGTCCCTTATGACAATGCACTGAAACACATCAAAAATGCTTCCTTTCATGTACCTTCCTACACATTATTCATAGGTATTCTGTGATTCTGCACTACATAACCTATAATGTATGCAGTTCAAAACCATTAAAAATAGCATTAATATAGGATTCTTGGTTTATCTGGCCCAAACTGTTGGTCATTTTGTATCAAATGCCTTGTCACATAAAACTTGGCTGACTCAGTGAACCTCTTTCCTTCAGGTTTCCCACCAAAATACTGTGTGCATTTCTGTTCTTCCCTACACATGTACTGTGCTCCATCAAACTCAACCTCTTTGATTTTATCCCGAAATAGTATTTGGTAGTTGGCAAAAATCATGAAGTTCCTTAGTATGTAGTTTTCTCCAGCCACTTGTACTTCTTACCCCTTAAGCCCAAATGTTTTCCTCAGCACCCTATGTCAATGACCTTCATCCTTTGCCAAGTTTCACATGCAAGCAGAACAACAAGAAAAATTATAGGGGTGTATATTTTATTCTTTATAGTTTCAGACAGCAAATGAGAAGGCCAAAGACTCTCAAAATTAATCTTCTCTTATTTTTATTGTTACGTTTATGTATTCTCATTGTTATGTATATTCCGTTCTGTATATCCTGTTTTCATCATGTCAACTGGCACTCTTCGGCTACCCTGACTGAGGTTTTTCCGTACTTTTTCCTCAGTTGTAAGGCAAATGCCAGGGTATAACTCACAAAGATGGGGCATGGCCTGTACTCTTCCCAATTAGGCGATAATTTTTACGTGGTTAGTTCATCGTTAATTTCAATTTGACCACTCTGGGTTCGAATCCCAGAAAGCCTTCCAACCAAAGTTGTTAAATGTGTTGTCCTATGTGTTGTTTGTGTGTAAATGTGTATTGTACTACTGCCACCAGGTGTCAACCCAATTGCAGTTAACAAATATATCAATATCAATTTTGATTTTCCCAGTATATGACCACTGCCACACTTTCAAAGGATGTATTACGGATATTTATACCGTGATTTTGTCTTGCATACTGTCGATAAGACATGAACAAGTATTTGGTTTCCTCAGCATGTACTGCTAGAACAGCCTCCTTGATAGCAACCAATAAACCTTACATGTTTTTCTTTATAGTACATATATTTTTGCATAATAAATTAATGCCATCAGCATAGAACAGAAGCTGATGTGACCCATTACATATCTATTCCTTCCGGTTTACTTGGACCCTCCTAATTACATATTCTGAAGCAAAGTTTAAAATCTAAGGCAATAAAGCCTTTCGTTTTTGCAGACCATTTTGAAGATAAAGCAGACAGAGTGTTTGTTTTATTGCCACTCCCAGTACTTTGGAACAGACATCATCATTTGTCACTATGCAGTAACGATGCCCAATCTAAGACAGTCTTAGTAACAAAGAATATTCTCAGTTTCAGACCAATGTCTGCCTGTCCGGACTTCAGTGTAAGTTTCATTTATGTATATTTTGATAGCCCTAACCAGTGTCAGTTCTATACCATACTATATGGTAATGTTATATAGCACCACCTTCCTGACCATTTCACAGGCTTTCATGAAGTCTACAAATAACCAGTGTACTGCCCCATTTTATTCACATTTTTCTCAAGTATTTGATGAATATAAAATAGGTTATCAATAACTGAACTATGGCATCGAAATCCACTTTGATGATTCCCAATAATTTCGTCTGCATATGGAATTAATAGAAGAATGCTGAAAGTAATTTTGTGTGTGGTTGACAATAGTGACAAGCCTGCATAATTGCAAGTCAGTTTACGGGGCTCTGTGTAGGTCAGGTTCCAAATTTCATTTCTAGATTGGGACCTGTGTAGAATTACCAAATGATAGTGAATAATGAATTGGGAGGTATGAGGAAGGAAAAAGTAACAGAACACTGTTGCGGAATATTCCTTGTAGACTGAATAAAAACCACGAACAATCTCAGAATAATGTGGCCTAGCCGATATTTGAACACTGCACCTACCATTTCCGCGGCAGCAAGCTCGCAAAACTGTCGCTTCTGCTCGCAATAATTTAAATGACGACATCATCACAAAAAACCGCCGAATTTACCGAGGCTACTAACTGTATCGTTCGCTATCGAAGTAACATTCAAAAACATCCGTCACGAGGGTAAATTCCATGCACTTGCACTAGACGGCGCGCAGGTTCCCACATTGCGGCGTTTAGTTCTATCTTTCCACGCCAGATCGAGTGATGGTGAGCAGATGAACACGAAATTGAGTCACATGGACAGCAGTATGCACTTGCTTTAGCTAAGGTGCATTGCACCGGCTTGGGTTAGAATTCACGTGAAACAAATTTTTATTGATACAAAACTCTAAATGTCTAATTCGTGTCTCCCGCTTTTGCACTTATTAAAGGTACGCAAGAAACTGGAATTAAGAAAAGTTGGAAAATCTAAATCATATAGTCCTGGCGCCATTATTGTAAACGATTAAAAATCAGTGATAAATTATTAAAAGTAAAATTAGGCATTCCTTAAGACATTAGAAATGTTGAAAAAAAAACACAAAAAAACTTCAGAGTTTTCGTGGCAAACGAGAAGTGACAAAATCTGCTCGGGCAAACAGCCTCGTCAGTTGATGAAAACTTCTAAATGCAATCTAAATTATAGAGCAGAAGTAAGATATATGAAAGTGTTGCGCTTCTTGCGCCTACGTAATTTCCGGTAGGCTGCTTCATTATATCCCCGGGTCATTTTACACATTAAGATTTGATTTAAAATTTAATTTTTTCATGGATGTGTGTGATCACATATGTTGAGCCAAATAAAACATTTTTTTTTTAATTTTATTGTTTCACCGTGCATTTTTCAATTCAATAATTGACAAACACCAACACATGCACTTCATATTCAACAATATATTAGTCTAGAATGCTGATTTCAATGTTAAAATACATAAAAATACATAAAAGT
>JGI20166J26741_11504140_pt1 | contig 12700 bp, 13 predicted proteins | sample TergutCu122P5_FD_26741 | JGI IMG/M metagenome (IMG submission 26741) | reverse complement strand
AGCCTTGGAATGATTTACATTTGTTAGCGTGGTGGAATGGTACCTGGCTGACCTTATGGTCTAGCTGCCATGACTGCACAGCCTACAGCCTCTTTTATAAAGGTAAACGTAAAGCAGTCCTGTAACAGGCCTGGTGTGGCCCAGAGGGTTCCAGGAGGTTTAGGCTCCCAGATTTCATGACATTCAGCACATGAAGGTGGTGAGGTTGTCAGCCTCATGCATCGGCCACCTTTACCCCCAGGAAATGTTCCTGGTATTCATTTTCACTAGGGGCTGAGTCAACCCCTGGGCCATGGTGCGGTCAGAAGGAGTATGTCACTGAAAAATCCAGTGACAGCCTGTTTTATACTTCATACAATTCATATATAAATATAATAACAGAGAACACATCCAAATTTGTACACATCTTTGGCAAACTCCTTGTGTTTTGAAGAATCTTGGCACTGATTTAAATGGCTGTAATTACATGATACATAAATACTACCATAAATCCCTACTAATAAATATTATGTGTATATACACAAGTAATGTATGAGCACTTCTCTCCAATAGGTATGAGTTAGGAACTCCATAATGAGCAGTCAGAAATCCTTCACCCGTGCCACAGGGAAGGAAGGTCAAATAGAGTTGTGTGTCATATCAGGGCTACCATACGAAGCACCTAAACCCTCTCTGCTATCCCTACACGGAACCATCAATTCGCGTTTTGGCCGCATCAGGACCCTGACATCAAGCACAGAAATATCCATATCCTTGAATGCATTCAGAAGGACTATTGCCAGGATCACGGTTAGAAATCCACACATGTTCCCCAGCATATCCTCCCAGCTGAGGTGCTGCCACTCTCTGAACAGAATTGTTGACGCAACGATCACAAGAGTCGTGAACAGGACGTAGTAGACAGGAGTCACAATGCCTGTGTTGAATAAGTCCAGGGCCTTGTTGAGGTAATTCATCTGCACCATGACGCAAAGTACAACGGTCACAAGGAAGAACCAAGTGAGCCAATTGTTTGTCTCATTGTGCTCACCGGACAGCGTCTCCTTGAGAGCAAGCCCCAGCCCCTTGCAGCCCATTACTGTGAGTGAACCCACTGCAGAGCACAGTGCGATGTACACTACCACATTACGATGTCCATAGCGAGGCCCCAGGCACAAAGCGATGAACAAAGATATGGACACAACCGCCACCACATACGTGATGAACCCTGTTGAACGTAAAATTCACTCCATGTATTTCACAGCACAATTCTATTATTTTCAGTTTAAACCTTCTGACATCATGAACCAAAATACACAGTAAATCAGGTTCAATATAGGCTTATCGCACCCCATCTGTTATGTTTACAACATATTTCTGTATTTCTTCTGGGTAACATACCCCTTGGTCACACACTGAAACTTCATTCAAGTACACAGACACAGAAAAAGTTGAACAAAAGAAAGGAGTCAAAAGTTTTCTGGCCTTGTAAACCTCTGTCTGACAATGTATGATACATATTTCACATGCTCCTCATGAGGCTTCACAAATGTCCTGTGACTACACATTAGCATACCAATTCCTTGTTTTACAACAGATGCATTCCTTGAAAGTCATTCACTCAGCAAAACTTCACTGAATGATAATTCAATTTCCATGTATTTAATAAGAAAATATAATGACAGGTTGTACACATAATGCTGACATATAAATAACAGCTGCAGTTCTCCAAATAAAGTATGCTACAGACTGATTAGTATGAGATGGCACATGGGGCTCCATGGGAGGGGCAGTGAAGAAGAAACATTCAATTGGAGTGGGTAACCAGTAAGCACCACGACTGCAGAACATATCCTATCCAGCATAGTAGCAACATTACCAGATGATGTGCAAACACCTTGGCTGCCAGCAGTCAAATGAACTGTCACATGTACCAAGTGTCACACAGACTTGCAGGGCTGCTAGACAGTCCTGGGTGTGACAGACACAAACACACATCTGTAAGGGGCTCGCATATTTCTGTGACTGACAGCACTGGTGGTATAAAGATTTAGGCATCTGGGCCAATATTTCTGGAAAGCAGGTGACTTTACTGACATTTCCATTAGCAAGATACTGTGGTTGCTGAATGCTCAAGAAAATGGTTGCACAAAAGATCAGCAACAGTTGAGGTGCAAGGGTCACTGCTCTGCCTGACCTACATATTCTACACAGACTTATCCATTTAATGGACAGATGAAATCTGGTTTTTGCGCGTGTACGATCTTATTCTATCTGCAGTGTACAAATATTCAGGCAGTATGGCATATTATTAAGGCACAGGGCAGACAAGTAGTTGCCATCTTCTCATAGCGGAGGCCTGCATCTGATTCTGGGGTATTCGATGATGGACATGCAGTGGACAAAGTGACAATGGACAGGTTTCTCCCCAGTACTTTGGCTGTACCCTCTCACTGACATTATGCCAGTGCCATGTATGAGGGGGTGCTGATAAGTCCTTCACCCAACATACTTCCCGATGTTGTAGGATGGAATCGATAGTGTCGTTGGAAAGGGGGGTCTGTTCATGTGCCGAACTGCAAGTCTTTTCTTGTTACAGAGGCTGAAAGGAAGCATGTTAGGCGACGCACGCAATTTCAACAACATCAAGACGTGAGATGTCATTTTTTTTTTGGCAAGGCGCCAAAGGAAATTCATGCCATTCTGACACAAACATTAGGGGAACATGCACCATCATATGCCACCATCAAAAACTGGGTGGCCCAGTTTAAACATGGTGATTTTTCCACCTGTGATGCGCCTCGTCCTGGACGACCCAAAACAGTGACTACTCCGAAGAGTATTGATGAAATTCACGAGCTAATCTTGGAAGACCGCCAGATTTCAGCTAAATCAATAGCTGAGCAACTGGGCATCTCACGTGAGCAGGTTGGGTCCATCGTTCATGAAGATTTGGACGTGCACAAGCTCCGGATCAAAAACGTCAATAGTGTCAGTCGTCTGAGCAACTTTTGGAATTTTTTAGGTGCGATCCAAATGATTTATGGCACAATTGGTGACCATGGACGAAACCTGGTTATATCACTATGACCCAGAGACAAAGCAACAATCACTGGAGTGGTGGCATAGCGGTTCACCCCGCCCCAAAAAATTCCAGAGTGCAAATATCCGCTGGAAAAGTTCTCGCCTCGATTTTTTGGGATCAAGACGGCATCCTCCTCACTGATTATCTTCCAAAGGGCCAAACTATCAACACGGAGTATTACTCATCTCTGCTGGTGCAAATGAAGGATATTTTGAAGGAAAAACGCCAATGGAAGGTCACCAAGGGGGTCTTGTTCTTGCACGACAATTCCCCATCTCACCAGCACTTGCAACCCAGAAGAAACTGGCCTACATGGGTTTCCAATATCTTGATCACCCACCCTATTCTCTGGATCTGGCCCCATCAGACTACCACCTGTTCCCTGGACTGAAAAAAAAATTGAAAGGTCGCCATTTTTCGTCCAACACAGAGGTCACTGCTGTTGCGCAGAAGTGGTTGGACGGACAACCTTCTGAACTTTTTTTTGAGTGGCTTGCAAAACTTGGAGCAAAGGGCTAAGAAGTGTATTGAGCTTCATAGGGAGTATGTTGAACAAATCCCGAGTTTGGTCACTGTAGCTTGTTTCCTTCCTGGTTGGGCTAAGGACTTATCAGCACCTCCTCATATTTATATACTCATTCATATACCATTGATGATACATAGTCTAGATGCTGAAAGCATAACTAAATAAACCACAAAAGATTTTTGTCTCAATGACCAGTAAATAAGAAGTACACATCTACAAAAGCATTTAACTGGATTACGACTGACATGACACAGACTGCAGGCATTTAAAGAGCTTTAGCACTGGATAATGTCTGCAATGAACTGCACAAATAAGTAACAAATTTCCAATTTATTATTATAAAGCAAACTGTACCACCTCTGTCTGACCATATCAGTTGGACCATGCCTGCATATTGGCTGTGTGCCGAATCCTTTCCACTCCCATGCTGATACTTCAGTAAAGCACTGACTCCCATGCTGACACAGCCACTTAATGTCCGTCCTGTCATCTGCTGGGCTTTGCCACAGCATATGGCATCCACCACATTACAGCTTCAGTGTAATATATTTGTGTATCAAAGAAGTAAACAAACATTCTTGGCTAGAAAAAATCAGGGTGTGGCTGTGTTGGACACGCCGTGGGTTTTACGTGAATACGTCTGCGTTAGCGGCTAATATTTTCTTTGGGATATGAGAATGAAATGAAAGCAACGAAATGAATACATGGCTTTTATTTAGCATAACAAATACACAGAGTCTTCGCTAGTAATCGATGGAAAATTTGTTTAGCATTGGTCTGTGACCGCGCCGTCATTCACCACATGCGCCTCGTCAACTTTCCGATGTTCCCAAAGCTGTCTCACTCATTTCGCGACGGAAATGGCGGTACTGATCAATGGCTGATTAGATTCCCTTTCCGATAAGAGGCATTGTTTGCATTTCCTCTGGGCTTTTCGGCGAGTATGGGCCGACATAGTGAAATTTTAAATTTTTCATGACATATTTTTGATTTGTCACCAACAAATATTTGACAAAGTTCACTTCTTATGGCTTAAATTGACAGATCTCGACAAGATATTTAGTTTGGCACCAAAATCAGCGCGCTAGCACATCGGAGTCATGAGATATACTGCACAGAAAATTTTACCAATGCCCAAATTTGCCGCCGGACGCCACGGGCCCCCACCCGCACTTCGCGCACGCGCAGCGCCAACTGAAAGTCATGCACGCATCGTAGTCATATACCCGATCAAATGTGACCACATTTATGTCAATCGTATTATCAGTCACAAAGTTATAGTGTCGGAATGTATTACCCTGAAAACGTTACATCGCCGTTTCCGTCCTGGTACCTCATGTGTCAGTCTGATTTTAAAGACGTATTCACATCAAAAAAAGTGTGGTGATTTCGAGATAAAGTTGAAAATAATACTGGTGTGGGATGGGTTAACTTCTGGCAGCACACATTACCCTGCTGTATGTCCCAGCTCTACGATCAGGCAACAGTCCATTACTACCATCACACTGGCCAGAGCTGGTTTCACAGGCAAGATCTGAAAAGGTGTCTTTTAAATACACATCAGATACATTACAGCAGAGCTAAATGTGATATATGATAGCACAATAAATTCAAGTCACCTGTAATCAACTCACCTGGATCCTGTAGCTTTGTGAGCAACTCGGTCAGATTCTCCACTTCCTCTTCCTTCGGAGAATGGATTACAATTACCGTAGAGCCCAGCACACACAACACACACCCCATCTGCAGCAAATTTGAGAAGGTAAGACAAATTTCAATAAACAAGACCACATTTTGCCTGAACATTATCCAAATCATCAAAATATCGTATGATTTACAAGTAAATTCTGTGGTCATCAAGTGCTTCTGATGTGTACTGTGCCCAAAAGTTTCCCTCTGAGAAGGTAACTATTTTTATAATTGAAACCTTCAACTCAATTAATTCAATTTCTGACACTGCATATAAATCACTACTACAATTTTAACTGCATTCACTAATCCAGAAAGGCAGGCATCAAGATATATGTAATAAGTGTTGCATTACAGTGGGCTGCACTGCAATGTAGAAAGTTTGGACTGACTACGTACCTTTCCTAACAAGTTCAAATTCTCATTCAGAAATCTGGAAGACAATATGGCAGCCACAAGCACACTCAGTGCTCCCAATGGTGTTACCAAAGATGCAGGGGCAAATGCATAGGCTGCAAAGTTGGCAGCCTCACCAACACCCACTGCATGAAACACATAAAAGCAACAGAAATAAAGAAAATGGTCCACTGTTTGTGCTAATTCGGGCAGAATATGCTACAAAGTCCATTCATCCACAAGCTTCTCATATGTCTTAAACAAGTATTCTTATTCTGTTGAAAGTAATAAAGTTTTCCAATGCTTTAAAGCAGTGTTTTTTAACATGACATAATTCTGTGTTCTACCCATACAGTGTCTTTAGGTATTTCCTGTCATTCTCACAGTATATAGTAGTTACTTCCCTAAACACCAATAAACCATCTCTCTTTGTACTGAAGTAGCAATGTTTTCACTATCAGGTAGGAGCTGGAGGTGGAAAGGTTTCACTCAGAAAACCATCAATTGTTAAAATTTATGCAAAGTCTGTGTTAGAAGAATCAAATATGAGTATGGACCATTGGTGGAATCATAAAAAAAGCTGTCCCGTAACAGGCCTGAACAGGCCCAGAGGGTTCTAAGAAGTTAAGGCTCCCAGATTTCGTGACAACAGCACAGTATAGTGGTAGGTTGTCAGCCTTATGCAACGGCCACCTTTACCCCCAGGGATATTCCTGGTACTCATTTTCACTAGGGGCTGAGTCGACCCCAGAGCCATGGTTCCCTTGGAAGGAAAGGCATCACTGAAAAATCCAGTGACACCACCGGGAATCAATCCCGGGACCGTCCAGCTAGTAGCGCAGTGCCCTAACCACTACGCTACCCCAGGCTCCAGTGGAATCATAAAGACACAGAAAAACAAAGTACAAAGTTCTTTGTGCACCACAAATCTCCCTGGACTGGCATGGTAAGAAATTAACTTTTAATTATTAGCTAGATAAAAAGATCAGACTTCAAAGGGTTAAACATTGCGTAAGATTTAGCAATACAGTGGACATCATATGTTAAGAGGTTAGACCCTAGCACACGTCTCTTATCGATACTGACCCATTGTGAAAATCATTTTAATATTCTGACAGCAGCCACGACACCAAGCATACACAAAAACACCCCCTTGTCAGTGCCACCTCAAACATGCATTGGCTTATTCTTCCTGTTTATCAAAATACAGAAATTCTTACTTGAAAGTAGCCCAGCCCACCAAATCCATTCTTTAAGATATCCGAAGCCCCCTGCACCGGCACGCACTCCTCCTGTCCGATTCAGACGAATCAGAGCCTTCTTTTTTATGATGAAACTGGAACCTTCAAGAAATATATAAAGACTCATAAGTGATAAATTCTGTCTGAAAACATGCAAAGCCTAAAGATAAAAAGAATAAAGCAGTGCTAGAAATTCATTGAACACAGCCTCAGAAAATTCTTAACTGGTCATGTAAAAATCCCCCCCCCAATGCCACCACATGTCCTCTCAGACTTTGTGGTCTCCACCCCTGGCTGTGGCTGAAGTGTAACTGACTTCTGAAGTTGGGACGCCCAGTAGGCGCAGTTACGTTGTCCCGATGAGAATGATGGTGAAATGAGAGGTGAATCTGAGGTGGTAGGGGGGGCCTTAAACCTAATTTCTACCAACTACCCAGACCATGGTCACCATGGGTGTCTTCCCCTTTCAAGGAAAAATGTACATGGTAGAGCCGGGAATCAAACCTGGGACCTCATGGTTAGCAGTCAGGAGCTCTGACCACCAAGCCACGAGGCTGGTCTGGTCATGTAAAAATATGCTATTTTATATGTTGTCTGGTGTTCTAGCAGCAGTGTGATGTTACTGTGTGCTGCTTGGTAAACAGTTACTGATATTTTGAAGAACTATGGTGCCCTCATCTTCAGGATCACATGGTATGTCAAAGAAGATTATAATCCCCATAATCACAATGTTCAAATTGTCAGATATCATCAGTTTGTTCTCTGTGCTGACACAAGATACGACATTTCAAAAACTTCAAAGATTTTCACACAAGTATCTGCTAACATACAGAGGTCTTATTTGTATTAATTGCTGACATTCATATACAGGTAATTTTTGTTTATTTAACAACACTACCTACTAGCTACAATGCTACGATGCTGAATGGTAAGATACCCAGTGAACAATGAATTCAAGAGGATATGGAAGGAAATGGTCATGGCCTATTTCAAGGCAGTAGCCCAGCTTCTCTGGAAGAAATAACGAGAAATACAAAAACTTCTGTCGGGATAGCAATTCTTAGGCCAACATATAAGAGAGGATCACCTGGAATATTAAGCATAAGTGCTGCCCACTTGACTGCAACACTCAGTGTGTTGGCTACAATAAGCATTATTAAAGGCCCTCCAGATATATGCTGGCAGTTGGTTACTTCAGTGGTATTTCCAGAAGATTAACATGATTAGCTCTCCATTCCTACTTTCTACACTCCAGAAAACTTCTGGGCTCCACACTGTACAAAAACTACTGCAGATAGTTTTTTTTTATTATTATTTTAAACCATGGAATGAGACTGCACGTCACGCATTCATGAGCGCAACAATAACTCCACATGGAGGGGGAAATGAAACTGAAGAAATAAATTTGTGCAGATGCAAGCTAGGAGTTTGAGTGTTTGGTCACCACACTGCAAAATCTGACAAAACAAATAGCACACGCACATCACGGACATGTAACAACCTACAATGACATTGTTATGTATTTTCAAAAGAAACTGTGCTGCCAATTTAAAAAATTACATCATCACATGTCCAAAAAGGTTGCAATCTGTCTGCATTACATGACAACGCATTCATCAAAAGATGCAGTTAATTTTGTATACTTAGAGCCATGGAATTAGTTATCTTCTTTGTAAAGCGCTACTCACCTCTGAATTCTCAACACTTGTGACCATCATGTCAAAGCCACACAGATATGCTAGTAACCAAATCAAGACTGTAACTTACCTATGAACACAGTGGAACTGACAGCCAAACTCAATCCAATATAAAATTCTGTAACACCATAAAGCTGACTGACAACAGAGCTAGGTTCACTTCCAACTTCAGGCTTGTTGAATGCCATGTTTAGAACTTCAGTAGCATGAAATCTAGAGTAAAAAATTCAAAAATAAAATCCTGATACAGTGTGTACTGTGCTTTTTGTAGATTTCTGTTATGTATACCCAACAAACGCACAAAGTACTTATTTTTAATGTAACTGATTATTATATGCAGGTGTTACAAATTAAAAGATTAAAACCTAGTAAAATACAGCAAGCTGATACACTTCTTAAGTTGTTTACTTACCTACAATTTTTGCATGATCTGTATTAATCGCGTATGTGGTGGCTTTATATACAGACATGTATGTCTGCTTTTATATCCTCTGATGGTCTGATCCTGTAATGAAGTGCAATATTTCAATAGTATGTATAGCACTAGAATAATGAAATACTGAATCGAGATGATAAACTTACTTTGCACATTTGTTGGTTATACATAACAGAAATTCAAAATTAAACATTATAGCACTAAATGAAATGCAAGATGGTCATGAATAATGAATTGGTAAGGGTAGGTGAAACAGCTCTGGCCTACATCAAGTTCCTATCCTAGCAGTAACTAGGGAAAATTAAGTAACATTAGAATGGCCACTATCCAAGTCAAGGATTTAACTAGAAACCTCCAACACACAAATTCAGTTTCACTGATATACATACCAGACTGGTTTCATTTTCAGAGTACACCACAGAATCTATATACCAAAGACACATGCAAAGATCTCTGCTTCACAAGGCAGATGAAAATTCACATTTCATATGCTAGAATTCCAAAAGAGCTTGGACTGAAGGTGTTTCTAAATGTTGCCAGTTGGTGTCTAACAAGGATTACTTCTACCTCAACCTGTTTGCCTCACTGACTTTATGCCATAGCCAGACTCATTTGTTGAATTGTTTTTGTATCTGACAGTGCAGAAAAATAAATGCAGTATCACTTTTGTAGTAATAACAGTAAATTTGATTATCCCTTCAGTTCAGTTTGATTCTTTCATTTTATTGCAATTAGACTTAACATCCTGTAAAGTCCTTTAGAAAAGGACTTTGTGCCCAGTGCTATTAAAATACTTTTACTGAAAAAACTCTGGATGACGCCAATCGTTGTTAGAAATACAACTGAAGTTAAATTTAATATTCTCTCCAGAATAACAACAATTTCACAACAAAATGGTTACCTGTAAAACCATTTACATTCAGCAACAATGGTGTTCCTAAGCTGTACTAGACCAGAACATGTCCCATTTTGAAGACCAAACAAACGATAAACTTTACAATTCCGTGGCTACTTAGCACATTTTCCCTAAATTCAACGTTTATGTGGTTACTACCATTAATGAAACTACCAAAACCCGATCCAAAACGACAACCAGGAAGTGAATTTTCTACTACTGTTCCACGCCCAAACATAACAGCAACGAATTTACTATAAGCAACTAGCAACTCGATGTAAGGTTACATGCAAAAAAAAAAAAAATCCAAAAACTTTATGTATTACCTCTGCATTAAATTAACTCCTTTCCTCCAATTCATGTGGTATGCTTTCCTGCAGAAAACTTGACCAGCACGTTCAAATTCGTTGCAATAACAGCTAATTTACTCGTTTACACTTAAGCAAAGTAAAATGATTAAAATTAATTTGAACAGTTTTCGTGGGCATTACCAAAATAAAATACGCATACACAAAATGACAAAGGTTAACTGCATTCACGCACTTAACGATAATATAAAACTACATATATCGGGAACACACTCTATAACTGGCACTAACTGTCAATACCGTACACCCTCGAGTTTGTCATAGGAATAAATATTTCAAATCACAAGCGTATGACTAGTTTGCATTTAACTGAACCTTAACCTCAACGAACTATAACCAACATTTCGAGAACTATTCACTGTTGCCACCGAATACATTTGGACACACGGATTACATATACACACCCTACATACGCGGAATTGCCAATTGCAAAATGCAAAATTCCCGAGCACACACATTTTGGAAAAGTCACTTCCTCCAAATCAGATGTTCGTAACCAGAACACCGTGACAATCAACTTGTCGCGCTGTTGCACAGAGCCTGTGGTGAATTTACATCTCCAACTTTTAGCACATACTTCACACAAGGACCTACTTCTACCATACAGCAATGTATGTTCCTTGTTCCATTCGTCACTAGTTTTCTCGTAAAAAATCCCAAGTTAATCCTCTCGAAAGGTGGTTTGGTGCACGTTACATTCCCGTTGGAAACGTTGCCCCGTTAGTAGCCCATGCTGCAGATCAACAACGTTGCGCTACGAAATGCTCGAACCATATACGTAACAATAGCTGGAATGTCCCGGTTTCTTATTCAAGCAAATCCCATCTGCTCCAAATATTGTCCAGCCTGGCATTTGCACACCGCATCTTATACCCACGATACTACCGTCCTTTCCCCTTTGTCAAAACACCGCAAGGGTGTAGCTACACCTTGGCAATACTCCTGCACAATTTCTCTAGGTGACCTTACGTTCCAAATGCCACCAGACACCCCTTTCCATTAGCCACGGCACTGGTATAAAACATATTCTACCAAAAATGTTCCACTACTGGATCCACATAAACCTGCATAACCAGACGACTGTGGCAAGTTTACTTCAGACATTTTACCTTAAAACACCCACATCATCAGTGTCTACAAGTAACCATGCTAAGTTATCCGGCTAAACCCATGATGTTTTCTGTGCGTGCGCTGCAGTCCACACACCACCATACTAATTTCATTACATATGTGGGAAATACATATATTCACAAACTTGTACAGAGGTACATATTTATTTATTAGTCTCCAAATACATAAAAGTAAACAGCAATAGCTTCAATCACTGCAGGCCCAATGAACATAATCCACAGAAATCAGCTGCACAGGAATAGCAACACACAACCCTGGGGAAACAAGAATAAATGTAAGCCTTCACATTCGTATATATTCTCTATCAATACCAATATTCTCTATCAATACCACAATTTTGTTGGAACTCTCAAGTTTCTTGCTCTAATTTTGGCAAGCTTGCTGCCATTACTGCTACCACTTTAATGACTCATCAGATGCCAATATGGCAAACTACCTTACAGAACAGATTTATTGTGAAGACTTCTTCAATGTGAGAGGTTTCAAACTGACACACAGATAAACTACATTCAGTTTCTTCAAATACCTATACAAACCTCATTAGACAATCTCTTGAAGAAGCATTACAAACACAAAATGCCAGGGTGTCCTTATTTGTACAGTATTCATAGTTATAAAGTGTAAATAATTGCCCATTATGTACTGCAGAACACCATCTTCATAACAGTGGGGAAACTCATATTTTACTAATCCCTTTTTGCTAGATAATTTTTTTAAAGATACAGGATAATCTCAACCAACCCTATTATAACACTACTACTGCAAAACTGCTATGCATTTCAGTTCCTTCCTAGCCTCATATTCTATGAGTAATCAAAGTACATATTCAGATTGACTGGGTTGCGGTTGTGATTCTAATCACTGGCTAGGAACACTGAATGTATCAGCTTTAAACAACCTCTTGCATGCATTTACAATCTGTAAAAGCAATGACTAAGAGCTTGTCCTCAAAAAGGGTACAAATATTATAAATTGTAACACATTTTCCATGTCCACCAGTCAAAATCCAAAACTCAAAGCAGTTCAAGCCTTAACTAAGTCTACCTAAACTTGTGCAACATCTAGTAACAATACTCAGACCAGACATTAGGTTTATCAGACTCAAGTCACGTTATTACCCAAAAGAAAACTATATATATATATATATATACACACACACAGTAGAATACCAGTATAACGAAATTTTGGGGACCTCAGAAATTAATTTGTTATAGTGAAATTTTGTTATACTGAAATAAGTCAATTCTCAAGAACTCA
>JGI20166J26741_11504029_pt1 | contig 12701 bp, 8 predicted proteins | sample TergutCu122P5_FD_26741 | JGI IMG/M metagenome (IMG submission 26741) | reverse complement strand
CTTAAAAATTCAGTCACCGCACATTGCTTCAATCTCGTTGACATACCACCATAACATGACTCCATGTTAACATGCACTGTTTTAGAACCGGCGTAGAGAAAGGAATGAAACTTTGCACCGCTCTGCAGGAGGGTTGTGGCTACAAGAACACACTGCGCGAGCATCGCTACTATGCTCCGTTGGCAAAATATTTCACTGTGTGCATTACTTATCAGCTGACCCTCATACATAGTACTGGCAATGAATATGAAACTCTCTACAAGCGAACACTGCCCGCATGATAGAACGTTACCAGTCATTCCCACATTAGAAGAAATGTTCACACTCGACACTACATCCACTTAATCTCTACAATCTACATGGAAGGTACTCCTCTAAAAAGATAAGAAGATATATAATTTACAATATATCCAGATGTCTGCTTCAAAACAACATCCACAATATTCTTAGATTGTTATATCTATGTACTTTTTTTGGAAACGTGTAAAAAACTTGACCATAATTTTTATACACACCTTCAAAACAAGTTTTTTTACTATTATATTTTATACACTAGCTTTTAAGACACAATGTGTATTTACAATAGTTTTTATGACCGAAGAGATCTCGTCACTATATTGTTTTAACTCTGTACATAACATTATATGCTTTGTATACTCCTCTTTAGCAACTATGTTTGACCTGATGATGGCCTGGTTAAAATGAGAAAGGGCCAAAACATGTTGAAAATTATCTGACATTCTACATAATATTAATAAATAATTGTTGTGTTTGACTTATATAATATCATATTTTGATACTTATGAACCCAACACGTGCACACAAATGTATTAGAGTTACAATAATATTATAAAAACCACTAACTCCTACATGTTACAGTTTATAATATTACTGTAACTCTAAAACCATTGTGTGCATTTGTTGGCTTAAATTACAGTAATTGAATGGTAATGCATGGGATAGGAAATGTAAAATTCATTAATGCCCAACAGCAAAACAAATATATCACTTAAGGGCCACTAAGGTCCAAAACATGGAGGTGTTACTGGTTTTTATAATATTATTGTAACTCTAATACAATTGTATGCACTTGTTGGCTTAAATTATAGTAACTGATAATATGCAAATTGTCAATTCATTATATACAGAAATACTGGTAAGGTAATGTGATATGCAAATTTCATAACTGAAATGAAGAAAAGCATTTACACAGAAAAACTCTGTGTTCAACTCTATGCTTTATTAAACTTAGCACTATGTGGAAGGGAGTGGTCAGCTTCACATTCTGTCTGCTTTATATGCTTTGGACAGAGGCTGGGTGAGCCCCATTGTTGGTCTGGGCAAGGTGATGAATACAAAGTCCTTCCTCTGGCAAGAACTCAAGCTTGGTTGCTGGGCCCACAGCCAGTTACAGCAAGCACTTACATAAGCATATGCTGTATGTACACCAAGAATGACATATTTTATCAATGACTTACTTTACTTAGTCTCTCTGGAAGTTACATTAAGCCTTGGATTTCAAGAATCTGGCATCCATGAATGTACATTATGTGATGTGTGATAATGCTTGCAGGATGGTGGTTTTAAAACAGACACGTCTTTTATCTGTGCATCACAGCATCATTTTCAATACAATATATGTGTGGTTCTGAAGAATCCTCAACAAGCTTAGCTCAGGTCCAGGCTTGTGAATTGGATAGAAGAGGAAGACAAAAGCTAAAAAGGGTTCTACTCCCCCACACTATGGTTCCACAATTTGTTCCATGTGATATTAATTTCTATGACACAACTGGTACAGAGCAAGAATACATTCTCACTAAATGAATTAAAATTTTTAACCCACTACCATTAAAGGATTTATAGTACACTGCTGAAAATCAGCCTGTTTATGCCAACTGGTCTGCATGGCACAAAAAAGTCACCCGGAACACAAGCACAGCATGGCATCAGTGATAACAAACATGTGATCATGTTACAATCACATACATGGTGTTCAACAAACCACAACCATACACAGCCCATCAGTGAACTTTTCCATGGTAACAGAATAATGCACCAAGCTACATGCATTCACAGATGTGTAGTTAATGAAAACCATGGCTTTAAGGCTTCCCTACGAACCCTCACGCTTTGAGTTGCTCTTCCTTCCATCAGAATTTCAGCATGTAAAATCAGTTTCTTTCTTTCATTCAGAAAGGATATTCTACAGGAAAACAAGTTATTAAAATAAAATGCTATGGGTCCTTGTACTCCCAATTAACATGCCTGTGTTTGGGTAGTACAGCTGTAGGAGTAAAGGGTCAGGGTTCAAAGTCAGGGTGACAATTTAAAATTTCTATCTTTTCTGCAAACATTTCTGCAACTTTATAACCAGCAACTCATGCAAATATATGAAGCAACTGGAGGTAATGTAATGTCAACTATGACAATATCCATTTGGAATTTTTTCAGTGTTCTTTGGTTTGACTTCAACCTCTCACAATACACAACATAACAGAAAGCATGGACAGTATCTCTCGGAGCATGAGTGGACCCTTCCACAATAAGTGGTCAACAAAACCTGTTGTTACAATTAAATACTTTTAATCTTATGTACAACCATACTGTTGTGTTTTCACAACTAAACAGTCAACAGACAGAAACAAACACAACTATATATTTATTGTAAAAACCTCTCTTCACATAATTATGGCAGTAGGTTTGGCTGTTCAGCCATCATCAGGCATATGTACACAGAAATATACAAACGAAAATAAAATAATACCATTTTAATATGTTTGCTTTGATATTCTTGTACTTCTTGATGAGGAAAGCTTGACTAGCTGATACAATCTTTGGTATTTTACTTTCCTTTATGTAATTTTGTGAAGACATGCCTGATGATGGTCACACAGCCAAAACATATAGCATGATTATATGAAGAGACAAATTTTTACAATAAATATATAGTTATGTTTGATTGTTTCTATCTGTTGACTATTCATATACTTTTAAATAAGTTTCATACATTCAGCTACAGAAAGCAAAACAGTCCAGAAAACTCTGTCTCAGTGACACAGGTTTGGGTTTGGGTTTTCATAGTATGAGTATAAACCATAATACCACTATTTACTCAAATGCAAGACAAGATTTTTTCCTGAAATTTGGTGCTTAAATATGTCAGGTCATCTGAAATTCGCACAGTAAGCGCTGAACCAGACCATGACAAACCAGATCACTCTAACCCAGCCCATGCAGAGCCAAACCGAATCCTGCATTGCCAAATCATCATGTGAGATCTGCACTCTTGTGGAATATTATGCAGCACAGAGTGGTAATTCATTACCAATGTTTCAGTACAACCTTTCAGCCCCATCTTCAATGGTCAAGAAATGCAAATGAGAGAACACAGAATGACTAAAATTAACTGACAATATTTTTTTGGGGACTTTGTCCATCATGTGATTCTTTTAAGACCCACAACATTTTGGAAACCAGCTTTGTTTTTGTTTTCAAGCAGAGAAGTATGTAAACTGGTATACCCTTTTGATTGAGCTATTCTTAACCACTGCACATCACAGGCACAGTAACGTGTTAAGTTATGCACCTGAGAACAAATGCAGTCCATGGGTAGTAACAGGAAAATGGCTATTGGAAAATTAAAACAAACTACATGGCTCAAAAATGAAGCCTGTACCAATCCACAGATTAAAAAACCATAACAAAGCCAGGAAATCTGACTGACCAGACTACAGAAACAACACAAAAACAGAACACACATATTTAAAATTCTGAACACCACCTGTGAAGAAAATTGTGAATCTGTGTGGGTGTAAGAAATTTAATAAACCAAGAAACATAAATTATTTAGTCATTGTGGATCACATCATGCCAGCACATCTCACCAGACGTGACTGTGAAGGGTGTTCATAAGTGCTGCATATCCAATGCAATGGATGGGACTGATGATGATAACTGTGGAATGGCAGTGAAGAGGGTGGGAATGTTAGGTGTTAGTGTAAGGAAGATGAAGGCACTGACTGTGAAGATGGAGACAGTGACACTGATAGGTAAAAGTAGATAGAATCTGACATGCTTTGTGTATGAAGTGTATTCAATTGATAATAAAATATTTTTCTCCGCAGACTTTTATTTTTAGGGGGTCATCTTAGACTTAGACAAATATATTTTCTCTTGGCAGACATGTTTTATTGGGGGGAGGGGGGGGGGGGGTTTTAGATTAGAGTCATCTTGCATTCAGGTAAATATGGTACTATTTGAACAGAACATCTCATGCATGCATTTCAAGCCTATAAATAAGAAATGTAAGTTTTCATATCATGTTGTTTAGTGTCAACAGATATGCAGTAAGCCATCAACAGTGCTCCAGCTATAACACAAATTACAATAAAATTAACAGCCAAGTTGTAACGAGTTAAGAAGGAAGATTTTCAAATTCGGCTATATGATTGACTGGTAAATGGGTTTTCATAGTTCTCAAAAAAATAACAGTTTAAAATTACATGTACAATTAAACATCACCTAAATTTCTGTGCTGCCTTTTACCCAAAAACTTATGCTAAAAATAAATTAAAATATGTCACTTGGTCACACAGGAATGTGGTGTGAACCAGTCTGACTCCTGGACATTAGGATGACGTTTACAGTCCAACAACAGTCAGTTTCCTAATTGCAGAGTTCCTTGTAACATGCACTTGATTAATGCTTCATGTTCTTCCTAATCCCCAGTATGCAGTGTTTACAAATAACAGAGGTATGTACATATATTTCCATTAACATTAAAATATTATATAGAATTATTTGTAAATCCCTTGGAAGCAAATTATTAGACTATCTGTCTCAAAATATTTAATTAAATTCACCATATTTTAAATTTTTTGTGCAAAAACCATAATACAAAATGTATACCATGAAATGGAGCTACACAGAAGTACATAAGTGAGGTGGAATGAATGATGGGAAAGAGGAGGTAAAGTATACAGAATTTCATAGATGGGCTGGTCCCACCACAACATTAATTTCAGACTTATTCAACCACTTAATGCTACAAAACATATGAAGTCAAAATCTATGAAACTTATGAACAGAAAACACTGCAATATTAACATAAAGTCTTATGTACACTTTAAGGTAAGTAACTGATTCAAAGATTGTATAGCAAAATCGCTGATGTCACTATCACTATACTACAGTGGGCTGGACCCTTCTCATGACACAACATATACTGTTCACAAGACAAAAAACAAAACTATTATGACCAGTAGAAACCTTCAGTCTCAGATCTGTACCATACATTAATGTATATATAGGAAGGGTTTTACAAATCAAAGTTGCTCAGTTTTAGTAAACAAAGATCCACCATAATAACGTTTAATGTTGCATTATAACCAGAAACTTCACTGCTTTGTATTATTTGATTGTAAAACATGCTAAATTCAAAACACCTTGGTCTTCTAAGGGCTGTATATACAAACTACATTCTCTGAAATCGTTCACCTTCCTAAACACAAGTTGCATTCAATTCTGTGCGCAATTTAAAATCACTGTATAGGAAAATACATAGTGAACTCAATTAAAATAAATTTGTAATACTATACACATTTAACACTTTCCTATGTTGCAGGTATATAGAATTACACCACTCTCATGTACTGTACATTTATTAGTGCATCCCAATATTTAAATGATTTTAAATGCAAGAAGTACCTGAGTAAATCCTTGTGATAATGTTCTTCTAACAAATTACTTTATGCATGTCTAGTGAAACTTAATACAAAATGGGTAAAAGTAACTCCTTCCTACACCTACAGTTTATCTATTCTGAAAAATCATATGTCATCCTACACAACTGAAATCATCTGCCATATTACAATATATCCTGATATACATTTGCTTGCTTTATCTTCCACTGGTTCCAATGTCTCCCTCAGTTCTGGCTCTCAGTCATCTTCACATATCATTAGAAGTAGGTAACTTATGACAACTAAACCAAATTATAAACATAGTCTTTGAATGTAGCAGCTTCAGAACACAGGGCACACATACACACACTACTTAAAACTGTTCATGAGGACTTCAGCTGAACACTGATAAGACAGGAAGACACTCAAGAACTACAGACAGCAAAGTTCTGTGGATATTTAAAAACATGACAGAAGTGGTGTTCACTGTTTTCAGTTGCTTAAAAACATATCCATGCATTCATATTACAAAGAATGCATTTTGTGCAAAAGTGTGCATATCAGATTTTGGATAAAGGAATAATTATATTATTACAAAATGTCACATGGCTTCAACAGTATGGGAAAATTTTGATATTCTATATGCACAATGCATCAATTGCAAAATCATGATTAACTCTAGTACCAGTGGTAGGTATTAAATGATATCACATGACAGGAAGAATCATTCTGATGAAGAATACTCAAGATATAAAACATTGAGCTTAAAAAACATTACAATACCATTGCTGAACTTGCTGGACTTGAGTACGTACATGAGATTAAAGGTTAAAACACACTTTAGGAAGCAAAATATATTAACATTATTTTTCATGTACATAATAAGCTCTGAAAATGGAAGTACAAAAAGAACAGTCACACAGCAAAATTACAGTATGCATGGTCTCACTTTCTGTACAATGGACTCAATTCTTTATAATACAGAGATCACCATGCAGTCATACATTAACACATTATTTCAGTTTTAAGAGCAGCATATATTCTCTCCATTCCCATTTGAAAAGACAACAACTGTGTAACAAGATTTTGGTGTAGTGTAATCTGAACTTCCCAAAATGCACTTTGGTTTTTTAATAAAATGCTACCATACTTAATGAAGGACTCAACAATGCCATTGGAAAGTATGCACATTAAGATTTCAACCTGTTTAAATCAGGAACCACAGTAATTCCTCACTTGATGACTAGAAGAGAGGATGCATTAACCTTAACTGACTGCTGCACCATTGTTGTGAGAAAGACAGCACCACAATCTTGTGCTTCACTGCCGCCCTTTCACACACAGCTTGGAGCATCTCAACTGTTTATCATTTACTTGGGAACAACTCTCAAAAACTATGTCTCCCTTCACTAGGACATTTTGTGCTTCTTCTTTTGATCCCGCCTCCGATCAACATCCGTTGTTGGATGAGGTTTCAGTTCTCTGAAGGCCAACTGAAAAACAAACATATCAGCAGTGACTGACAAAAATAACACAACAAACAGGTTGGTACAGAAGTAACTTGTATGACGGAAGTAACCACTATTGGACAAGTTATTCATAAGACTGACTAAGGTTATCTTTGCTGATCACTGCCCCAACAGTTCCTTCACATAAGCCATGACCATCTCCATCCATCTCCTTACCTAAATACCATCCATGATCACCTCCCATATCATCTGACATTACCTAACTTATACAACAGATTCACTAAGTAGCCTAAGAAACAACCACATAGAGCATTATCATCCTATGACTGGGGGAATACAACATCTTTAATGGACAGTCTAAACCTGAAGATTCAATAGGATGTCCCCCTGTATTGACTGGTTAATAGCTGACATTTTGAAGAACCATACTGCCTTCAAAATGTAAGTAACTATTTACCAGTCACTGCAACATAACATCCCAGAACATCTGAATCTTCAGCAGCAGCAGCACTGTGAACACCTCAAATCCCAAAGTAAGAACTTGTTCAGATTGTTGTGGAATTTCCAGTAGTAATGTAATGGTCAGTGGGATGTTGTGGTGCACAGTTATTCGAAGACAAATATAAATTTTACCACAGACAAGATATTGGTAAGAATTTCTTCTGCATTTCATTGTGTGTTATAGACCTCTTCTGTGTCCAATCTAATACATCACTGTCTTACTAGCCATCAGCAGCTGGAAATAGTTTTTCAACAGACATTATGTGTGAAGTTCCTCCTTTTCTTAAAGCAGTGTTTCCATATTTAGAAGCATTGTTCATTCAAAGAGATCACTCTCATTGTTTTGTGGTTCTTTATGATGCTGCCTGGTCCTCAGAATATACATCATCACATGGTATGATTAATGATGAATGAGATATAATAAAGGATTTGCAAGGCAGCACTCATGGCCTAACCAAGGTACAATATTAGAATTTGTCAGGAGAAACTTAGTAAAACCAGGAAAACCCTGTCAGGTGAGCTGGTGTCACAGCCAAGGTTCAAAGGTGGCACCTCCTGAATACAACTCAGGAGTATGACTTTTCAGGCTTTCGAAGCTGTACAGTTTTGAGGTTTTTGTTCTTCTCAGATACTGCCCAATGTTTGTACGCTACTATGTCATCTCAACACACTGGGTAACAAACACCCAGTGATGAAGCAAAATCCAAGCAAGTCTAGAAGTGTTACTGCTAGACCAACCTGTTCATTATTATCTCCAAACTTTTCAGCTAAAAAAAATTTTAACTGCACGATCCATGACAAAATCCTTAAATTAGGGGTCAGAGAGTTGGGAGGTATAATGGTGATGGGCAGCAAGCTTGACAGTAATGACAAATGCATACAGCATTATATCCAATTTGATTCATATGTGTAATAATACAGAATTTCATATGGCACTGGAACCGCTGATTTTCAATATTGTGTGTCAAGAGATCTCAAGTTACTGCAGATTTATTTCTTGATAATTTCTTGACATATGTTCATACATAACCTACCCTCAGCTGCACCAAGCTTGTGAAGAGTAATTTTTCTTCGTGCTCAAATCATGTACATTTCATAATTATTATAAATGACTCACCACATGAAAGGAAATATAGCTGAACATCAGGTTCAAATCCCAGGCAAGTCAGCCCTTAGTGTATGTGAAAAAGAAATAGTCTAAGATTAAGGTCTGACAAAACTGGAAGTGCAGGTGTTCATCAGTGCAGCTGTCTTCACCCCCACTGTACACAAATTCCATAAAATCTCAAGCTTCAACTATTCCTGTTCAGAAATGTGATGGTTATTTTACTGATTCAAAAAAACAGGACATTTGAATGTTATGCTTGGATGAACACAAAATAGAGTTTTGACAATTTTAACAGACCCTAATTTAGGGTACTTATGGATTAATAACCTTTAGACCTGAATCCATATGTGCCTTTACCAGCATCTTTCCTTGAGTCCCCCTTGTTCCCAGGAAAATTTTAGTTAATTTTTAACCAATTAGGCAATATCATCAACTCAACGAATGGTCAATCAAAAGCAAAAGTACCACATTCATTGCCTAACCAATTACGGAAGTCAGAAATAATGATATAATGAAAGACTTCAGTCCACACTGTTGTGATCAGTTGGTTCTTATACATATACTCCTAAAGGTGGTTATCTCACTTTTATTGCTGAGGGCATGTGCACACTCAGCAACTCACAGCTGACTACAATAAAAAGTGAACTGGTGAACTAGTGTCATAAAAAAACCATCAATTGTGTACTCCAGTAGCTTCAGTAATTTAGTAATACATGATTTAAGGCTTCTGCTACAATGCCAATGAGATCTTCATTTTTCTGAGAAGTTATGTAGCAATGATTGATATTTGGTTGCTGATGTTTTAGAACCGACAGGTTGTCCTGAAATGTCAGTAACCAACTACCAATCAATGCTGCATAACATCCCAGAAGAACAAAGACCTAACTTCAATAATATTTCATTTTGGATTCACTGGGTCATCCTTTCCACAAAACCTACTACACTGTTCATAGATTGCATGTCATTAAGACTCTAGTGGAAAAAAATCCATGTCTCTATTTTTTGAGATAAGCTGTGCAACTCAACCTGTCATCCACTCCACCCGCCATAATTAACTTGGCATCCATCCCTGTTGTAAGAAGTGTAAAGAAAGGACATGTAAAAACTGTGTTGACAGCAATTGGCCTTGAATATGGACTCACTGCATAAGGCAGTAGAATGTGTGTGTGCGTGTGCGTGTGCGTGGGCGTGGGCGTGTGCGTGTGCGTGTGTGTGTGTGTGTAGACATACACATATGCAATGCTATTTGGTGTTCGAAGGTGAAGTAATGAATTTAAAATAAACACAATTAACAATATCACACCTTAAAGAGAACACATACTGTTAATACATCAGTTAAACACTTATGTTCAAACTTCAAAACTTTCAGTTCATTCAGAAATAATCACTGTAAAGAGGAACATACCAAATCTTCATCATCTGGTACCCTGGACAGAAGATCCAGTACTTCATTATTTGGGATAGTATGTGGGCGAATAAGTTTGCGAGCAAACTTGTTCACTCCCCATGCCATAATTAGGTAACGGACAGACACCAAATACAGCACCACAGCTCCAGAAATCAGCATGAGAATAGCTAGAGCACTGAGGTATGGCACCGTGAAGTTGAATGTGCTATGGACAAGAGCAGATCCTCATTACTACACACACAATGGCAATTCCAAAAGTAGGTGACCAACATATACACAACATCTAACTATTATTCTGATAAATAACAGTGTTTATTACTAGAACTAACGTTGCTGTTATTATTTGCATAACTCTTTGTAAACATTGTTATGTTAATATTTAACAACTATAATGTTCTTGATTTCAGGCTACTGTGGCCTCTATCTGATGTGCACTTTGGCACCTACTGAAGCACACACAATATCCCCTGCAGCTCCTCTCTTTCATTGTGTTCGTTTCCACATCATCAAATCTCTTGTCTCAAGAATATTTTAAATTTATGGAACTGAAGGTTGTAAGAATTATATACCTGTTGACTAGCAAGCCACCTCACCAGCAGAACAGTGTACTGTGTTCAGTTAAAAACTGACACAAAGACTAGGATCAACATGCAAGCGCACTGTGATGGAAAATTTTCCACATGCTGGATTCTGTTCTTTGCAGCCATTCACACCTGACTACATCAGAGTTGTCTCAGAAACTGTAAGTGGTCAATCTTTTGTCCTTGCACATTGAATCAAAAAACTGTTCTACTTATTTGGCTGTACCAGTTGAGAGGGGTACAAGCTCCATGTGCCCTTATGAGATTTAAGGTTCTCATCAGGGTACTGATGAAGATTAAAGTCTTCTAGTATATTATGACAAGGTGACAGATAAATAGTTCAAATGTTTAATAGGAATGTTCTGCTTGACCCTGCACATGGGGACACTACAATCCTTGAAATGTAAGTAACTGTTTACTGAGTCAACACAGCTTAATGTCCTTGAAGACTTGAATTTTCATCCTTAACCTTTGTGCTAAATGGAAGTGGTTAGCTTCACATACTCCCTGAACAGCCTTCTGCAGTCACCAATTAGGAAACTATGTGGACTCCAGGGCTGGTTTTGAGATGCCAGTAAAGAAAAAAATTCTAACTGTTCTGGAAATTGAATATTTATCATCCAACTCATAGCCAGTCAATTACCCAAGACCATAACAGATAAAATACAGTTCTACATAGATTTACAACAATTTTACATCATTCAATCTGTATTGTAATTCTGAAGTCTTTCTCATTGACAACTGTTGCTAAGATTGCTTTTATCTTGTAACTTCTCTGGCGTGGCCGACTTCATCCACGAAGATTCAAATCAAATTACAACATTCCAGTTATTAAATCAACAGGCTGATACTGACAGAGAATGTGTACAAGATACCTGTCACACAGCATGCAAAACAAAGCCGTGTCAATGAAGCCAAAAGCCTCTCAAGAAATTCAACATCGCATACTTACTTCTTGATACTTTCTCCAAGAGACGCAATAAAGCCAATGGAATTTTGAACACTTTGCGTCACTTCCTGTATGGCTTGGAGACGTTCCTTCAGACTCTTTTTTTCTTCCTGAAATTTTGGCATGCAATGTTACAACAAATTCTTTTAATGCAGAAGCAGTTCTTATACACTACAAGTGATGAAAAACAGTGACAACTGAACTTCATCCATAATATCTATGGGTTCAGCATAAATGCAGGCCAGGCAGAGAGCAACAAAATGCTGATTTCCTACCCGCTGCAAGGCACAAAATGTCCATCAACCACACTTCATTAAATGTCTGCTTCCTATAGTACAAAAAAAATTGTGGAATTATAAAGTATATACACAGTGATACACTTTGTGTATTGTCATGAGGATTCCAGTTCACGGTCAGCAGCAAAAAATGTGATTCAAAATTCTGAAAGTCCTTGCTCCAAAATTATGCATCCTCATCACAAACTACACTCTACATTTATGCCCTCAGTGCCTTGTTTCATGTCCTTTCATTCCACAAACATCATAAACATTATGCAGATATGAATGTGATAACAAATGCCATGCGTGACATCAGTTCTTACTAACAATAAAGGAGACTGGCCTTCAGCCACACTATGCAGGTGTGTGTACCCTAAAACAATAGATTTTTATTCAGAAGGTATTTGGTCTGAATCTCAGCTGTGACACCAGCTATCCTAACTGATGTTTATTCATAGTTTTCCTGAGTCCATCCAGAAAAAAATTCCAGGACACTCTATTAAACAACAGCTACTTCCTTCTAATCCTATCCAGTTCATCAGCAGTTGTACTTGACTGAAATATACAGGGTGTCCCAGGAGGAATGTGCGAGACTTCGGGAGTGTTCCTTATGTTAAACTATACTGTATAACCCAAAACACCTATATCCAAAGTTGAACGGTTACGGAGATAATGGCCAGAGAAGTTTGAAACTTTGACAGCTGTTACTCACTTATTGATTACCAA
>JGI20166J26741_11503918_pt1 | contig 12701 bp, 7 predicted proteins | sample TergutCu122P5_FD_26741 | JGI IMG/M metagenome (IMG submission 26741) | reverse complement strand
GTGCTGAGGATTTTTTTTTCGCCCTTAAAAATCCGACGGCTTCGGCCGGGTTTGAACCCGCGAACTTGGGTACTAAAGGCCAGCACGCTACTCCTAGACCACCGAAGCCGCTATTATGTGATTAGCACTTAAAAAACTGTTCTTTCAAGAAATATATTCATCAATGCAAAAAACATTGAGGGTGCAGATTTTGGGTCACTTCCTGCTGTCACAACATCTTCGCAGAACACAGTGTTTCAGAAACCAACATCTATGCAACTAGTGCAGACACTTTCTACCCTTTATGCAACCCAACAACCCCAGCACTGTTCCCTGTCCTGTATCGAATAATCTAAATCCACCTTGTAACAGTGAATTTGTTTAAAAACTATTTTAATATTATCCGCACTAAGTCATTTCTTTCGTTTAGTTCTTCCAACTGAAATTCTATGCACCATTCAATGTTTCCAGTGCTTACTGTAACATCTGTGACACTCGAGTATTCCTTCTCGATTTCATCAATCTAATGACATTTTATGCAGAGTATAAATGAATTTTCAGAGCACAACTGGAACGCCAGCATCTGGACACATAAGATGCAGTCTCATAACTACATGTTACCAATCGCTATACTGAAGCTCTGTCTACAGCTGAAGTATTTCAACTTACGTAAGTCCATCAGTCTGGAGGAAGCCTGAGCCACAAGCAAAACCATAACCATGCGGGCCAAACTTCTTGCCGTAGCACGTCTTACAGTAGACATCACGGTCAGGTCCATCGCACGCTAAAATTGAATCCAAGATTTTGGTGCAATCACGACACTTGAAACACTTACGATGCCATTCCTGAAAATAAAGCAGAATAAAATTTTAAAATGCACTGCTAGCATGTGCACCAGTAAAAGGAGACAGTAAAACCAGCAAGGTACACTTTTTGTAATATGTTTACTTATGATCCGACATTCTTCAGCTTAACAGCCGTCCTCAGGGATCACAGGAATATTGCAGAAGGCTGACAAGACTGTTAGATATTAAAATATATTATATTTGTTATCTTCTGCTGCTTCTTAGCGGTTTTATTGTTGCAATTGTATCTGTACTTCATCTTTTAATATGTCACCATCTCTTAATCTTCCTGCTGTATTACTACGATGCCTGAAGATGGCTGCTAAGCCGAAACATGTCACAACATAAATAATTACCTCACAAAAAAAGTCTGCTTTGTTGATTTTACTGCCTCAAAGTGGAACACACTTCATAAATTATTTGCTTATTTCTTACTTTATGTAATAATGTTGTAAAGTGCAGAAATGGCTAATAAATGGCAAGTTGAAGAATATCAAGAAAATGCAATTGCAACAGCAGTGAAAAATCAGAAGTCATCTCAGAAACATAAGTACGAAATGAAATGTAGGACAGCTATGCATGAAAGGATAGTTCACTCAAAATACAAAAACTACACTAGTAATTCATATTTTCCACACATATGAAATTTGACGTCTCAGCCAAAGGGAAGAACAGAGACTGAAGGAAAATTGAAATAAAATGGTGTTAAGAATTACTGGAAACAAGGTTCATTAAATGACAGGCAAATTGAGAACATTATGTAATGTGGTGTTTCACAATTAGTGATCTTTCACACAACACTGCTCATCCTGCAGTAGGAACACAGACTGCACTCCCCCGCTGTGGTGACATGTATATAGATGTCTGTGGAACGGACTCTACAGATTACTGTACGTTCCAAACTACAATCTCTGCCTGGAACTCCTCACATTCATAAAGGTGTGATGTAAGTTTTTAAAAAATAACAGAAAGGAAAGGCTGATCCCAAATACTGGATCTTTGGCACAGACGACTGGGTCCTTTTGTCAAGTATTTAATGGTGAGTGAGTCAAAGAAATCAACACATTGCTATAAAAGGACAGCTGGAAAACCAGGAGGGAAAAGATCACTGGGACATCATTGGATGAGATGTGCATTTTAGGGAAATAAGCTTCTAGTGTGTGCAGTGTATGTAACAAGTTCAGGATAGCACCCAATGAAAATTTTTGTAAATTTTAAACCTTTTAAAGCCATCCACTGCCCTGCATCCATTATACGACTCTTCCTGTGTGTACGTCTGTACCATGTCAGAGTGACAAAAACACAGACTTTGGATATATAAGGAAGTGAGCATATGAGGGAGTGTAGTGTCTATTGTGACTATCACAAGTCTGCACTTACTCTGCCCTTGGCTAGCACTTGCTCAGCTGCAAATACGACGCCGCCACATCGTGGGCAACCCTGGCCAGCAGGGGCCTTGATGATGGCTGTATCAATCACTGTCATTCTTGGTGCTTCACTGAAAAAATGATGATCCACTTTATCACAGACCACTGCGTGGGAGGTACACAAAATGCAAATCATGTACAGATATTCCTGTTATTATTAGTCAAATTAAAAGATTATAACCACTTCTGGCAATCTGATGACAGAAAAATGTGCACAACAATTAACATATTTTCTAATGAAATTGATACAGACCATTAGAAATGTATTTAAAAAAAAAACGGAATAAATAATCGGTTGGAAAATGATTTAGAGAAAAATTACTTGTGCATTGTTGTAAAAATTTCCCATCCAGTAAACAGGATGTAATATCAATACAAGGATAAACTTTCTTTCTTAGTCTGTGCAACTAATCTCTTGTTCATAAACTTACAAAAATACACACTCTGTAACTTCAAAAAATTCACACCTGTTGCTGTTCTACTACTTTTCAAAACACAAACTCCATTTCCACAAATTTATAGAGACATTTACAGTTACAAACCATTCCTGAGCTCAACTTTATATGCCTAGTTTCTGTGGTTCATGCATTGTTGTCACTGGACAGAAGTTACATATACACACACACACACACATATCACCACTGTGGTCCTGTTTACCAACTGCGAATGCATATGCTATCAAATATATACTATTTAAAACATCCTTTTGTAATACAAAATTTCAAGACATGATGATGTGTTGATGTATGGAAGACAAACATACTGAGATTTTTAAGTTAGGGGGAATAAAGTAGGTCTTATAAGATTATTTAGATCTTTGAGACCTTATTTAAGTGATACGCTTAATGACCTGAGAATCACATGGACTTAAACTCCCAAGATGATAACTAGGTACCTGAAAAAGGCCAAGACAATCTTGTGAAATATCTTTTTGGTCTTGTGTTTTACCCATAAATCAGGCCCACTTTCAGTATATAATGGATTAAATCGTTTCCTGAACATCACAACTCCAACTATAAAACATAAAAAAAAAACACAAAAATAATGTCCACAATGAAATAAATATTTCAAGAAATTATCATTACAAAGAAATGACTGGTAAAAAAACACAGTGTGCAATTTGATTCTAAAAAATCGTAATCCAGCAGCAGTTTCAACTGATTTTTTCTCAAAAACACGAAAAAGGGAGGGGAAAAAAAAGAAGAATGGCAAACTTTGTTTCAAAAAGAGCTGTTTCAGTTGCAATACAGGGTTCAACATGCACAACATACTGTATGGGTAAGAAAATAAGACTTACTTCAATGATTCTTGAATTGTAGTGACCAGGAATTAAACAAAGAGATTAAAAAAGAGGCACTGATAGAGTTACAGGAGGGGTTTCAAAACTCAAAACATTCCAACAAAAATATATTGTGTCTGGAAGGTTCAGTCAGAAATAGTTTAGTTTACACAAAACTTTTTAAACAAATTACTGTTACACACATTAGTGTTTTAATGTGTTCAAAATGAACGGTTTGATTACAAGAAGAGCACAGTGAAAATCCAGGAAGTGTATGATACTTTCTGTTCCTGTACATTTTTCACATTTATCTCTGACTGTCACCCACATTTTACAGAAGACAAGTGGGTCTAAGAATAAGAACACATTACAAAAAAATTCAAGAACAATGCAAGGACTATCTACATTGCACATGTGACAGTAGGTATCCTACATGCTGCAACACTTTGAATATCAAGACCCAACCAATGAGGAGGCTGGCTACCTCTCATCCAATATATCTGATGTGAGCCCTATTATCGAACCTCCTCCACGCCCAACTCCACGTGGCCCAAATCGTTTAGCGTAGCAAACTGCATGAGGATGAGAAAATAAGTCAATGTTCACTCAGTCTTATTACAGATCTGGATTACAAGCATTTCCAGCTTCCCTTTCAGTGTCTACCTGATACATTTTCAGTATGAGGTGAAGACTTTAGTGCAGTGAAACTTTCAGATTAACACTGATTGGGTTAAGTCGCATTAAGAATAATTTATGTAACTGGAAAATGCTTGGTAAGGACCACAAACATATCTAGGATTATACTGTACTATGCTACATACCCATTGGCATAACTAATGTCACTCTGCAAGGCACCACCACCTTGACCATAGCCATAGCCCTTGGGACCGAACTTTTTGCCATAGCAAACTGCAGAAATAATATGAAGTTAACACAAGTTTTATGTAACACAATGCATAATGCAGCTACTGCTAACCCAGAGAAAAACTACTGATAAAACATAACTTATACAGTGATTCACTCACAGGAGGCCCCGGATTATTAATTACAAATCATGCAATAGTTTAATGATGAAAACAAAACCAGCTGATTACTCATTTTGTAGTTACAGGTCTGCTAAAGACTACAGTATTTAACAAGGTAAGTAATGTACGTATGAACATAATATTGCAGCACATTCGTGTAACTGTCATTGCCACAGCAAAGCAATAAGTATTACATATTGTGAGTGTGTGTCTGTAGCCTTAGGTATCCTGCATGCACTGTACAGATCTGTGGCCTCGCTGGATGCACCATAATTTTCCGCATTATCCCATTAGCAACACGATCTTCAGAGAAAATGTATTGGACATAAAATCTATTGTGTCTAAAACATTTCTCATTCTAAGAAGAACTGAGTGAGATATGATCACAAATGCACACATATCGGTCTTCAATCAAAATACACTTTATTCTTGTCAAATTTTAATGAAACTCGAATTTTCTTGAAAGATTTTCTAAAAATACTCAATTATAAAATTTAATGGAAATCTGTTCAGTAGGAGCCGAGTTGTTTGGTGTGAGTGGTTGAACGGATGGGCGGACAGACAGACAGACAGACATGAAGAAGCTAACAGTCGCTTTTCACAATCTGGCGAACATGCCTAAAAACAAACAAAGGTTGCATTGTTGATGACCCTGACAATAAATATTACCAACAAAATAGTTACAATTCCTCTTGTCACACTGACTGCAGTATTCATGAACGTGAAGCACACTAACATGTGTCTCCAGGCAAAGGGAAATCACCTTCAGTAGCTCCTGCAACCTCATCATCTATTGCACCTATCACAGTATATACTTGCCAAGCTTCGTTTTCATAATTCCAGGCCTACTCTGAGTGAATTCCTCTGTAGAAACCTTTTGCATAATTTTGGTTTGCTTAAACAACAGAAGCAGAAGTTTTGGAACATTTGTGGGATATAAGTGTAGGCAACAAACTGCAGTAATGTCAGCGCTCTGCTGTCACGTATTCTAATCAAGCTGCATGTAATTTTCAGATATGATGTCAAATAACTTTAATATACATTAACCTTGTCTTGGAACACTGCATATGAATATGATATAATGAGACTCAGCTACAATACTTGTCATTGTATCCCACGTATCTATTGTATTAAGTACAACTCCAGTACACAAGCCATCTTTAGAACTTCACAGAAGTTTATAAGCCACTTCCAAAATAATAAAATGAACAAAAGTTTTTGATTAACGTACGTACACAATTAAATATTTCCCCCCCCCTCCAAATTATTTGTGAAAGGAAATGACCACACAAGCTTATAACAACTCACCTGAATATAAGCATTGCCATTTTGATCATGTTCATTCCATGCAACACATTATGCTTATTTTACTAAAAAACCAACTACTTGCACATACACAGTACGTATATGTATGATATTCCCTCCTACATGTTTGGGCAGTCAACTGCCATCATCAGGGAGTGACATCTGAAGCTTACACAGTTTAGAACCTAATGATGCCATAACTTTTGTAAATATAACACAAGTCATGGCTTCATTGGATATGAAAATAAGTTTTGAGTGTCACTCTCTGTTGATAGTGGTCAACCTCCGTGACATGTAGCGGAGAATATCAAGTGTATACATGCTGCGTATGTGCAAGTACTTGGTTTTTTAATAATATGACTACAGTTGTCATGTTTTTAAACATGAATAAATGAAAATATTTCATACAGAATCTGTTAGAACACAAAGTTTATTACTTAGCTCTAACAAAACAAAACATACTTGTACCTGTCCCCAGTGTTCTGTAGCTATTGCTACAAAGGACAAAGTGCACACATACATGTTCATGATACAGTTGATTTAGTCTAAAAAAGTACCAAAACACAAGTAGCAAATTAAAACAAATTAGAACAAAAATATATTTTCTGTCACAGGAATTTCCTCTTAGTTACACAGTTTTTGTACCAAATCTCTTGAAAACCCATCAAATGGTTCACCCCCAATTTGCTTTATACCAAAATGGGGAACATGAGTGTAGGTGGTCAACATATTCTTTGTGCTCATTATATACATGTGAACACCGCCTACTGAGGAGTGACTTGTATGACCTTATATTTGTTGTATTTTTCTGGCTTTAATAATCCTCATTTAAAAAACAATGCATATACAAATAACATTTATGTACAATTAATAATTAACATATGTACTGTACACACATTTTTCCACTTTTCTAAACTGAAGTACACAACATACACAAGAACACTCACAAAGAAACTCCACACAAAACTCTGAAATAAAACAACACATTCTATAAAAAAACACCCCAGGAATTATTAGCAGAAGTACGTTAGTAATCATGGTAGAATTTATTAACATGTTAAACTCCCTAATAAAAGTTATGTAAGCCTTAATAAAATTATTAGTTGAAGCAAATATTTTTGAGTGAACATTTTTTGATTTCATCATGAGTAACATCTGTTTGTTACACACCTTTGCAGTAAATATCCTTGTCAGGTCCTTCACAACAATTGACCGAGTCTAGTCGTTTCGAGCATTCGCCACATTTGAAGCATCCCCTATGCCATGACTTGAACATAACAATAACATGGAAAGGTAACATTTAGTTCATGAAACGTTTGGTCACTATCTCGGTATAAGGAATGTGGAGGTTGTTAGTGCTCTTATGGGAGCATCGCTTGGTATCTATCTGCCTCACTGCTGATGCATGGCAATTGGAGGGGCACTTATTCTGGTGACTTAAATGTTACTTCAGTGACTATTCGAGATGTGTGACATGAGCGACTGATGTCTTCAATTACATTAAATGCCATTCACTGTTTCTGTGTACTGGGCAATCAGTATTAAAAAGTAGGTTGGTTGTGTTGACACCTAAACTTGGGCGAACAATAAGCATGATATATTTCTAGTTCCTGTATTGTAGGCGGTTGGCAAAACATGGAACAAAATTTCTGTTGATCCACCAGATTATTTAAGAATTCTTGAACATACTGTCATATAGTAGGGGGCATATATCATCCCTGTTTGTATCTTTAGATTTTACAGGCAGTGCAATTGCAGTGTTCTGTAAGGAGTAGTAAAATTGTCTGGCTAAACGTATATGTGACCGAACATCACATTTTTTGTCATGGTCACAATTAACTTTGTATAAACTCTGGAATGGCATAAATCAGGAAACACTTGGTGTGATTTGAATTCAACATGGTCAAGGGATGTCATTTCATGCGAAAATGTGGCAAGCACATTTAAAACCATTGTATAATAAGTAATTTTCTGGTAAAAAAAAAGTGTTGAAAAATTTGGAACTTCAACAAAACAGATGAAATACTTAATAATGTTGATTTTATTTCACATAATGAACCCTAAAACAAAAAAATTATAGTAAAAAATCTTAGGTTATTTTTAAATAAAATTACAAAAAATGTTCAAGGCTGTCAAAAATGTAGCATTTGAGAATACGGACTCAGAAAAATAAATTGAATTGAGTACTAAACTGTATTTCAGCACTGTGTCATGTGAAAGCTGATACTCATTTGGAAAACAAAAATCAACAAGAAGAGAGGGCTCAAGGGTGGAGACCACACTTATTGTAAAATCTTAAACAACAAAGAGAAAGATGTAGCTGGATATCAGAGAAGATGCATACAGAGAAAGGAAACACAATTGGCACACATTGCCATTTGAGACCGTGCTGTAAAAAATAGGAACAGTTAAATGAACAATCCTAAATTGGAGAGGATAACTGTTACTCCAGTTCAAATGTTGCTTCACCGGAATTTTGTACATTTAACTTACCTTCAGTTTCTAATATCTGGTAAAGGTAAAAACTAAAATTATTAGCAAAGTATTGTGATACCCTGGCCCAACTGTATGATTTCTCCATGTGTTGGGTCAGAGACGACTGGCAGATGAATTCTACAGCTAATAACGGTGGCAGCCAGATGTACTTCACAGTCACAACGTTCAAACTTTGGTACAGAAGAAGGCTGCAGTCAGTGTTCACAAAACTAATTATCAGCGTTCATTCAGAAGAGTGAACTGGAGGAAATCTGAACAAATGTGTGGTGATCTGACACAAGACCACCAGATCTTCTAATTCTTGTGCATCTATCATGCCTTATAGCTTGTGGTTAACTAAAGATTAGAAAAATGGTCCATTCATTACATAAATATAATCAGACTTGAAATTCTCACAGTGGTCAGTGTTAAGGTACTGATCGTATGATGCTTTTAACCAAATGGTAAAAAGATACTAATATGTTGGAGAAACCTGCCACTTTCATCCTCAGGAAAAGTAATGCAGATAGCAGATTCCTCCAAAATTCTGGTACCTATCTACCCATTGGTACACAGTATCACATTGCAGAAGACCATAAGCTTAAAACTCCAATTGTTTTTGCCATTTTTCATTGTCTGTGGTATGTTCTATATGCATGACAGAATGACATTTTGAAAGTTGGCTCTACTGTCCTCTTTGCATAAATGTTCGTCAGTGTACTGATAGACCAGATGTCTACAGATTAGAATAGAATATCATTCTTCCATTGTTTTCTGGGGTTCAGTCCCAATTACTAGGATAATCTTGACAATAACAATAAAATATCTGTCAGTATTATGATAATCACTCCCACAAAACTAAAAGCAGAGACAAATACAATACAAATACTGGGCATCAAACATGTGACAGATAGTTAACATCAACGTGGCGCAAAGCTTTGGAGCTTTATGTCCGCTAGCTTCACTTGAACTGGATTACAGGTGGACAGGTGAATGGGTGGAGAGACGGGCCAATACTAGGGTCAACACAGAACACGCATGAATACTGTGAGCCCTTCGTGACTGAATGACCGTACCTTTACAGTATATCTCTTTATCTGGCCCGTCGCAATGTGTTGTGGAGTCCAATGTTCGATTGCAATTATTACATCGGAAGCAGCCCTTGTGCCAGCCCTATGGTACGGACATTTCAAATCTATATTGCACATCAGTGTGACAGTATCACAATCTCAAAAAAAAGTTAAATTTTATGGCTATTTTGGCCAGAGTGTTGCCATAAATATGACTGCCTTACAAGAATAAAGTAAGTGAAAATGATGAATGTTAAGCTGTAAACGTAACAAGAAAATGCACTGATAGTCATTTAAGAAACACAAGAGATTGAAAATACCGTAAAAATTAAGAAGTGCTAATGAGAGTTCTTGTATTTATGGGGAGCTATCAACTGTAAAAAACTATAATGTAATTAGTTCCAATCATTATGCCATAACACAAAAAAAAACTTAAAGTAGATTAAAGTCAATCAAGTAAAATGAACTATAATAATAATAACAACAATAAAGACAATGACGATGAGATCAATAGCAAAATAGGTTCTGTTCTCATAAAATATCTGACATTAGACTCTAAGATTATTAATAACTGAACACAAAATGAGGTGTGCAAAATAAACATACTTTTGAGGGGTGAGAAGCTTAAATAACTTTTCAATATGTTTTAAATTCAAATTCGAAAATTTTAATTTGATTGTTCTTATAATAACCAAATATGCATTAAATGCAGGTGCTCTGGGGAGTCATGAAATTATTAAACAGAGAAAAATCATTAAAGGGCTGCACAAACCAGGATGGTAGAACTTTACAAGAAATTGTACAACATTCAGAAACACAGAGTACAAGTAACATGCATGCCATTATATTTTATAATACTAACTATACATTATTACCACAGAACTGATTGTTCTTTACACATAACCACATTTTATGACAGGACCGAAGTCATTACTTTCTGTCTTTCAGTAAAACTGCCTTCCTTTGTGTATCCCAGATTTCAGCAATTCAGTCCCTGTTCCAGAGCAAAGAAGCTGCTGGCCAGAAACATCAGTAAACTGTGAACCAAAGAATCTAGTATGCTCTTCATGGCAGTTATACTGTCATTACTTGTCATTATCTGTCACGCCTTCATTACTCGTGTAAAGAATATTACAACAGCAACTCAGTTATGCTGCATGGTATAATAACTTCTAATATTTAAAAAGATACATGTATCTAATCTCACACGTGATGGCAGAAAACCCCAGTTATACATATATTTAAGCGTGGGAACGGTTAATATACTTACTCGGCCCCGTGCCAACATTTGCTCAGCAGCATAAACATAGCCACCACAGCGAGGGCAACCCTCACCTTCCGGGGCCTTAGCGATGGCCTTCGGTTCCTGAACAGCATGGTTCACCACCACACTGAAATATAAAATAACACATTACATTTTTCAACATGTCAAAGTCACTCTACTCATAATGCAAACCTGAATCAGTTCATTCTTATGTAATAAATTCTTTCACAGTAAGTAGTTGCATGTTAAACAAAGCCAAAAATATCTCATGTAGAGATAACAAAAACATAGCTCTGTTAAAGCTGAAGTACAATAACAATTCCTAAAATGACAATAAAATTGGCTAACATAAAAAATTTAGAACTTATTAATGAAAAATTTATTTTAGTGATGTACTTGCATTTGATTTGTAGACAGTCTCAAAATTTAAATTTAACAAGCATTTCTTGTGGTTATTTATTAAATCTAATTTTACATTAGAAAAACGTAAGCAAAAGTAGTATAAAAATCTCTTAGTAACTAGAAGCATTAAAATACATGTAGCTGAATGTTATATGCAGCACTGTTGTGTGTCTGTAGTATTAATATTATTAGTTGTACTATTGCATCTGAAAAATGTCAGCTATATGACATGGATTAACAACACGTAAAAATAAGTCATTAAACTAATAATTATCTGTTATGTGATGAAGTCTCAACCTGAAACAAAACAGAAAGACAGGAACCCAAAACAGGAAGTATATAATGCAAATCTGTCAACAGAACCAAAATAAGGTATTTACTTTTTCACTCCATTAGCCAAAATATACAGAATTTAAAAGAAAAAAATTACAAATAACTTTTAGTTGCAATTTAAGTATTCATTATGCACCAGTACCTCCATGAAGCGGGAATAAAAATCTATGCCCTGATGAGGAAACTGAACTTTGTACATCTACACAGACCTGTTTTGGAGTTCCTGGAAGAAAGACCAATGGAGGTAAGCAATGGGAAAAGGTTGAGCTTGAAGTAATAGCTCTGGCATCCACAGGGGTGCAGGATTAAACATACATGAATGTCCAGATTCCCGGAGCGTGTCTTTTCTTTAATCTCCTTTGTTCTCAATAACTATATATCCCCTTTTAACTAATTTTATTTTTGCATTAAAACAGACTGCTATATTGTAGAGGGCACTTTCCTTATCCCATTACTTTTACCAGCATGGGTCTGGGTCAAAACATTCACGTCAAAGAGTTAACAAAAGCAGGCCTGTAACATTTCACAGTCACTGTTGCATTCGAGTATATGGTGTGCAACACTTAATGGATTAATATCTTAGTACCAAGTGCCTACAACATCAAATGTCAAAGCTAAATAAAAATAAACAAAAACTATTAAATTACTGCTGACTGAAATACACTAAAATTACTTTGAATTACATTTTAGCAAAACTAAAACTTCAGTGTCAACGTTCTCCAGTTTAGCTTTAAGTAATTTCTAAATTCCTTACGGGTTAGATAAATGTATCTCTTTGTCCTTGCTGTCTGGTACCAGAGCTCTTCTCTGTCATTACACAACATGAGATTGTCACCATTTTGTAAAACATAAATTTTAAAATGTACAATAAAAAGTGGGAATAATGTAATATCATCCTCATCTTTAAAACCTTTCACACATGCAATTCAGTTTGCATAATATAATTTAATGACTCCACCCATTCTTTTGTTCATGTTACTACACACACATCTGATTCCCCTCTTATGATTTAATGAAACAGCAAACTATAGACAGAGTCATTAAAACAGCTATCAGTTTTTGTTACTGGAACAATTCTCTGTATGAAATCTCTCATAAATTCTTGCATCAGATGGCATTAATTGTTGCAAGGAATAAATACTGTTCTTTCTATTAAATGTGATTCAATTTAACTTTATATTCCTTGGAGGGTATTTAGTAATTGTAATTGTAATTTATTTGCTGTCCATAAATCCAATTTAGGATACAATCCTGTGGATGTAGACATTGTCATAAATATACCATCTAACATAGTATT
>JGI20166J26741_11503807_pt1 | contig 12701 bp, 11 predicted proteins | sample TergutCu122P5_FD_26741 | JGI IMG/M metagenome (IMG submission 26741) | reverse complement strand
GCCCCAGCGGGCGGCCGTCGAGCAGCATGGATGCGCTTATCAGCCCATAGGGGATATCGGGGATCGGTTGGTCCGATTCCATCGCCACCGTGGCCGCATCCACAATTTCCTGCTGGCCGCAGGCCAGGCGCGCGTTCGGGTATTGCTCCGCCAGGCTTGCGGCGGCGGCGTCACAGATTGTGCGGGCAAGCTCGCTGTACGCGGCCTGCACTTGCCCGGAATAATCCCGATCGGCCAACAGGCGGTCCATCTCCGCGTCGGGCAGCATCAGGCGCGCGCCACCGAGCGCGATGGCGGCCTCGATGCCGACCAGCACGCATCCGTTTCCCTGCGCCTCTCCTTCCAGGCCGACATGGGTCAGGATGGCTGTGCCGTTGTCGCCGGCGAACAGTTCCCTCTTGCCCGCGTGACGAAATTCCGGCTCTGCCAGGATGAACGGCTTGCCGATCAGGCCGGCAACCGCCTCCTGGATCCGGTCGCACCAGGAGAGGACAAGGGTATCGAAACGCTCTTTGACTTTCATCGTACCAACAGGGAAAAAGACCTCATTTCCTCAAAATCGCCCAGGGACCGAACGCATCCCCCGCCCAAAAAAACAAAAAAAATCGGCCGCGCCGTTCAGCCCGCACGGCATTCATCCATGCAAGCCACGCACCAAATCCAATTATTCTCTTTCGGCGGCAGGATGAACAAAGTTAAGCCCTGGCCGCATTTCTCCGCAACGGATCAGGGCCGCCGCGGAACCCGCAGGGTCACGCAGGTTCCCTTGCCCGGGCGGGTGACCACATGCACGGTGCCGCCGATCTCCTTGACGGTCTTCTGCACCGAGATCAGGCCCCGCGCCCAGTCCTCGCCGCGCACCGGCTGGCGGAGCGGCTCTTTGAGCAAAAGGGCGATCCGCTCCCGGTCGTTCAAGGATGCGATGGCATCGGCGGTGGTCACCCCCTGCCCGACCAGCAGGCCCGCCACCCGTTCGTCGTCGAATCCCCGGCCGTCATCCTCGACGCTGATCCAGATCTCCTCGCCCTGCCGCAGGGCCAGCAGGTGCAGCTTGCCGACGCTTTTCTTCCCCGCATGCCTCCGTTCCACCACCGTTTCCAGGCCATGCTCGACGCTGTTGCGCAGGAGGTGGCACACGGAGTTGAGCAGGGCGGCCGTTTCGTCCGTCTCCCGCAAGGTGCCGATCCCTTCGGCGATAAAATGGACACGCTTGCCGTGCTTGGCGGCCAGATCGTGTACCACCCTCTGCAAACGGCTGTTCAGCGAGGTCAGGGCGTCGCGGCGGCAGATGCGCACGATCTCCGCCAGTTCGTTCAGATGCGTCAGGTATTCGGCCGGCGGCCGCAGGGCCAGCAGGCGTTCGAGCACGAGGTGCATCTGTTCGAGTCTGCGGTCATCGACCGCCACCGCCACCGGCGTATCCGGCACGCAGCCGCCGGCATCGCCGACCACCTCCGCCTCCCGGACCAGCGCCTGTTTGCTGTACTGTTCGCGCAGCGCATGCCCGATCTGCTCGGAGGTCACCTGGCCCATGTCGATCAGCACCTCGCCCAGAAAACGCGATTGCCCGGCCGGAGTGGCGCGCTGGACCGCCAGTGCCTCATCGATGGCGGTCGCATCCACCAATCCCGCTTCGACCAGCAATTCGCCGATGGGCTGACGCATCAGCCCCTGCAGGGCCGCCAGGTGCCGGTCGACATCGGTTACCAGCAAACAGTTGGTCGAGGGAAAGCCGACGAGCGCCGTCCGGATCGCGTCGATGCAGCGCAAAAATATCCGTTCCGGATACGAGCTCTGAAAACACTCGCCCCGCGCGAACCGGCTGAGCGTCGAGGCAATGGCCTGGCAGATCCACTCCGGATCGTGAAAATCGTACAGGGCAAAACATTGCCGCAGCCGGTTCATCACCCGCGACAACTCCATCACCCGTTCCGGATCGAGTGAAACGAAATCCCACAGCACGAATTCCTGTTCCACCATGGTCACCAGTTTCGACGTTTCCCAGAAAAACGCCTCCTGCGCATCCTCGGGCAGTTTGGAATGCGACCCGTCGCCCAGGAACACATCCTGGGCCGGAAAGGCCTCCAGCCGGATGGCCGAAGCCAGCCTGGCGGCGCTGTCCGCCAGAGCCGCATCGGAGTGTTCCTCCCGCACCAGAACCAGGCCGCGTTCGAGAAAGGTGCAGACCTCGGACAGCAGGGCGATGCGGGACGGGGTCAGCGGCAGGATCCCCGACCGGACCTGATCGAGCAGATATTCCATGGCGGTTGCCGGCAGGGTCAAATGGTGGAACCCCAGGGCAATGCCGCTGCCCTTGATCAGGTGCAGCAGCCGGAATCCGGAATCGGTGACCTCGGGCACGATGTCCCCTCGGCCCGGCTGCGTGACCAGGGCCCGGACAAAGGGCTGCAACCGCCGGATCATCTCCAGGGAGGTATCGATAAAGGGCGCGACCAACTGCCGCGAATCTTCCGTCGTCATAGCTTCCCTCTCCTTGTTGGGCCCGACCATGCCGATCCGCTGGCCGACGCCTGTGCTGCCTCGCGTATCCTGTCCGCAACCCAGGACACCCCGACTTTGTCAAAAAAATGACTTGCTCCGCATCAACCGCTGCGCACACCAACGGCAAGGGCCGCCCCGGCGCGCGCCGCGCCGCCTGTTGCCGCCCCTTCTCAACGCATGGAATGCTTATTGCTTGGAACAGGCCAGGCACACCCTCCGGCATGGAGCGGGAGGGGCGTCTGACCAAGCGACCACACCATGCGCCATCCTCTGTTCATCATCATTTTGCTGTTCGCTGTCAATCTGTTTTCCGGGATCGACGCCCGGGCCGGGGCGATTCTCAACTCGATCACCCGGAGCGACGATTCGGCCCGCATGCAGTTGACCTTTGCATTCGACCAGATACCGGTTTTCAACCTGGCGACCGTTGGCCGGCGGATCGATGTGGTTTTCAAGGATGCCGCCGTAAGCGGCGCGCTGCTCCTGCCGGCCACCGATGACAAGATGATCAAAACCGTCAGCAAAGTCGAGAAAAACGGCGTGCTGCTTTCGTTTTATTTCCGCTATCCGCCGCAAAAGGCCACCAGCGAAAGCCGTCCAAACGAGAATCAGATCGTGCTCGACATCCTGCTCGGCGACCGGCAATCCGTATCCCGGCCGGAGCTTGCCGCCCCGCCGCAACCGACCGTCGCGGTCCGGAGCGCCAGTGAGCACGGGCCGCCCAATCCGGTCAAACACTCAAAATTTGCCAAAGATTGGCGTTCATTTTTCAACGAATACGAATCGCCGCTCGATCTGCTCCCCGCGCCCAGGCTCTTCCTGCCGCCCTTCCCCCTGGCCGTTGCCCTGCCGCCGCCCATGCCCGCGGCCGACTGGCTGCCCGAGGAGGCGCTGGCCGAGGCCAGGGAAGGCAAGTGGTTTCAGGTCGGGCTGCTGTTGCGCGAGCAGGTGGCCCGGCAGTCGGGGGAACAGCTCAAGGAGCGGCTGGTTCTGACCTATGCCGAAGCCATGATCCGGGCCGGGGACGACAGGGAAGCCGAGGTGCTGCTGCAACGGATCGTTCGCCAGTATCCCGACGCGCCCATGGCCGAGATGGCCGCCATGTTGCAGATCTATCTGAAAGCCTGTCATGGGGCCCCGGTTGACGCCTACTACGAATTTCGCGGCTGGGTGCACAACAACGAAACCTCTCCCCTGATCGGTTCGTACCGCCTGCTCCTGGCCGAATTGGCCATCCTGGCCCACCGGCACGAAGATGCGAACAAACTGCTCGGCGATCCGGCCGTGACCGGCGACCCCGCGCTCGCCGCCATCAGGCGGCTGCGGCAGGCCGATCTCCTGGCTGCGACCGGGCAAAACGGCAAAGCCCTGGCCGCATACCAGGAGCTGGCCGGACAATCGCCGCTCTTCGAGGCCGACCCCATGTCGCTCGCCCGTTTCGCCAACGAACTGTACACCGCCCGTCAATACGCCGAGGCGGCCAAACGCTACCAGCAACTCGTCGATCTGCTCGTCAACCGTCCCCACCAGGATCTCGCCCTGTTCCGGCTGGCTTCGGCCCAACTGCGCATCCCGGCCACAGCCAAAAAGGCCCGGATCGACCTCCAGCAGGTCAGCAACGCCTTTCCCGGCACCGAAGGCGGATTTCGCGCCCAGCTCAAACAGACGGATGTGGATTTCCTTGCGGGCAAAATGTCCGGCCGCGAGGCGGCGACCTTCTACGACCACTGCGCAAACCAGGCATCCGCCCTGGCGGTGCGCGAGGAATGCGCCTTCAAGCTGGCCCTGGTCAAGGCCCTGTCGGGCGAGCCCGAGGCGAGCGTCAACCAGAGCATGCAGGTGCTGCGCGGCTTTCGCTCGGGCAAACTGCGCGCCGAGGCCATGGCCCTGCTGGTCCAGCAGTTTCCCGACGCAATCAGGCGGCTGGTCAAAAACGGAGACTACGTCAAGGCCATGGTGCTGGCCGATCAGAACAAGCATCTCTTTGCCAACGGCTGGATCGATACCGGCCCCATCTACGATTTGGCCTTTGCCTGCAACAAGCTGGGCCTGGCAGAGCAAACGGCGGAGATCTATCAGTACCTGTTCGACATTTCCACCGAGAGCGAGCAGGAGAAAATCTATCTGCCCCTGATCCGATCCTTGTCCGCCTCCGGCCACTACCTGCAGGTGGAGGAATACGTCAACCGGTATCTGACCCGCTATCCGAAGGGCGCCGACCGGCCGGCGGTTTTCGCCGCCAAGGTGCTGGCCCTGTACAACAGCGGCCAGTCAGACAAGGCCCTGGCCCTGATGACCGACGCCGCCAGCCCGAACCTGCGGGAAATGGAGTTGTTGAAAGGCCGGATCTACTTCGATCAGCAGGCCTGGAACAAGGTGGTCGAGACCCTGTCGCCGCCGGAGCTTCAGGATCTGCTGGCCCAGCAGGGGATGCTGCTGCCCCTGGCTGAATCGTATTTTCGCCTCGACCAGAACGACCGCGCCCTGCCCCTGTTCCAGCGACTTGCCGAGCGCAACCAGCACGGCAGCGAACAGGCCCGTTTTCGCCTGGCCCAGATCGCCCAGCGGCAAAACAACAGGCCCCAGGCGCTTAAGTTGTTCAAGGATCTGGCCGAGAAAGGCACAGACCCCTTTTGGACCAAGGTGGCCCGCGACGAAGCGGCGCTGCTCGAACTCGATACCCGGTGAGGCCGGCCACGCGGCAACCGGCGGCCTGCACCACCAACCAACGGAGAACCTCCATGCCTGACATCCAACAGTTCGACACCACCATGCGGCTCTTGCAGAAGGTGCTCGATCTCCGCTCCAAGAACCAGGAAGTCATCGGCTCCAATATCGCCAACGCCGAAACGCCGGGATATGCGGCAAAGTCCTTCCACTTCGAGGAGCAACTGCGCAGCGCCATGGCCAGCAGCGACCTGCGGCCGGTGGCAACCCAGCCGGGCCATATCCCCCTGCCGCCGGCCGGGATCGAGCAGGTCAGCGGGACCATCACCGCCACCAGGGACACCGCCGGGCTCGGCGACAGAAACACGGTGAGCGTTGACCAGGAGATGATCAAACTCTCGCAGAACGAGATCCTGTATGAGACCGCGGTCACCATGCTCAACAAAAAATTGTCGATGCTCAAATACGCCGTCAATAGTGGCGCATAATTTGCTTAAACAGCCTATCACCCCAATATCGGGACAGGAGTCTGGCATGGATATCTTCACCACCTTCGACATCGCCGCCTCGGGATTAAAGGCGCAGACCACGCGGCTGAACACCATCAGCTCCAATCTGGCCAACGCCGAAACCACCTCGACCCCCGAGGGCGGACCCTACAAGAAAAAATCCGTGGTCTTTCAGACGGAACAGATGCCGTTCCAGCGGCAGCTCGCCGCCTCGATGCAGGACCAGCGGCAGGCCGAAGGCGTCAAGGTCGCCAGGATCGTCGAAGACCCCAGCCCGCCCCAGCTCATCTACGATCCCTCGCACCCGGACGCCCGGCCGGACGGCTATGTGGCCCTGCCCAATGTCAGCGTGTTCAAGGAGATGGTGGACATGATGTCCGCCACCCGTTCCTACGAGGCCAACACCACCACGATCAAATCGGCCAAGCGTATGGCCATGAAAGCCCTGGAAATAGGGAGTTAATCAATGGAAACGATTCACGGCATCACCCCTCCGGTCACCCTGGCCGCCCCGGCGGTCTCGCAGGCCCGCCAGGCGGAAACCACCTTCAGCGACATCATCGGGGCCATGATGACCAACACCGACCAGCAGCAGCGCAATGCCGACCTGGCCATGCAGCAGTTGCACGGCGGCGGCGAGAAGAATCTGCACGAGGCCATGATCGCCATCGAAAAGGCGGATATTTCCCTCCGTTTCGCCGTGCAGGTGCGCAACAAGGCGATCGAAGCCTATCAGGAAATCATGCGGATGCAGGTGTGAGCGCGCGGCGGCATCATGCGGCGCGCCCTGTCCATACCGGCAAATAATCAACGCGAGCGAGCACCATTATGGCTGAACAGACAACAGACGCCTCGGCGACCTCAAAACTGAAAAGCGGCTGGCAGGCCCTGACCTCGGCCATCGCCGCCTGGCCCCTGCCCCGGAAAATAGCCCTGGCAGCCGTGACCGCCCTGACCATGGGTTTGTTTGTGCTGATCATCGTCCAGGCGCGCACCGCGGATTATCAGTTGCTGTACGGCAATCTCACCGACTCCGACGCCTCGGCCGTGATCACCTGGCTCAAGGGCCAGAACATCCCCTATCAGTTGGACAACAGCGGCCACAACGTGCTCATCCCGGTGAAAAACATCCATGAGAGCCGCCTGAGCCTGGCCTCGCTCGGCTTGCCCCAGGGCGGCGGCGTCGGTTTTGAGATCTTCGACAAACAGTCCTTCGCCCTGACCGATTTTACCCAGAAGGTCAACTATTCCCGGGCGCTGCAAGGCGAACTGTCCCGGACCATCGCCTCGCTCGGCCCGGTGGAATCGGCGCGGGTCCATCTGGCCCTGCCGGAAAAACGGCTGTTCAAAGACCAGCAGCAACCGGCCACGGCCTCGGTCATCATCAAGCTCGCGCCGGGCAAGCGCCTGAGCGAGCCCCAGATCGAAGGCATCGTCCACCTGGTGTCCAGTTCCATCGAAGGCCTGGCTCCCCAGCGGGTCACGGTCATCGACCAGAACGGCAACGTGCTCTCGCGGCTGGGCGAAAAAACGATGGCCGGCCTGTCCCCCGACATGCTGGAGTTCCAGACCCAGGTGGAGCAGCGGCTCGAAGACCGGGCCCAGGCCCTGCTCGACAAGTCGCTCGGCGCCAAGAACGCCATGGTGCGGGTCAGCGCCACCCTCGATTTCGCCAAGACCGAAAAGACCGAGGAAACCTTTGACCCGGAAGAACCGGTCATCCGCAGCGAGCAGATCCACGAGGACAAATCGGGCTCGGACATTGTCGGCGGCGTCCCCGGCGTCCAGTCGAACCTGGAAGGCAACGCCATGCAGAGCGCCGCCGCCACGCCGCCGGTCAGCCGGTCGCAGCGGACCACCAACTACGAAATCAGCAAGGTGGTCTCGAAAACGGTGCGCCCGGTGGGCACGGTGAGCAAGCTGTCGGTTTCGGTGCTGGTGGCCGACAAGACCATCCCGGCCAAAGACAAGGAGGCCGCCCGGACCGAACCCCGCACGCCCGCCGAACTCAAGTCCCTGGAAACCATGGTGGCCTCGGCCCTGGGTCTGGATCAGGCCCGCGGCGACAAGATCGAGGTCACCTCCATGCCCTTCCTCGGCGCGGCCGAGGCAGCCGCCGGCGAAGAGGGAACCGGCAACCGGCTGTATCCGTACATCCCGTTCATCCGCTACGGCCTCATCGTCCTGGCCGGCCTGCTGCTCTACTTTGCCCTGATCCGGCCGCTGTTGAAGACCTTGAGCCGCGACATGGCCCAGCAGCACCAGACCGCGAAACAGACGGGCGCGGCCCAGGGCAGGGATGCGGCCACCGGTGCGGCGCCGGGGTCGACAAGCGTTTTGGTGGGCGGCGCGGCCTACCGGACGGCCATGGAATCGCCGCCGCCCGATGCCCTGGAAAAGGTCAAGCGGGGGGTGGAGCACGATCCGGTGTTCAGCGCCCATGTGCTCAAGGGCTGGATCCACGAGCAGGGTTGAGCGCGCTGACCGCGTTCTCCCGGCTTGCGAATTTTTTGTATTGTATCGCATCGTTGGCTCACTTTTACCTAACCGACAGGACGCATGACAGCGGCAGATAGACTGACAGGACTGAAAAAGGCGGCGATCCTGCTGATTTGTCTCGGCGAGGACACGGCGACCAGAGTGATGCGGGAGCTGACCGACGAAGAGATCTTCAAGGTCACCCGCTGCATGGCGGACATCGACCATATCCCCGACGAGATCAGGACGCGGGTGCTGGAGGAGTTCGAGTTGTCCGCCGAAAGCCAGGCCGGCCTGGTGGTCAAGGGCCAGGAGTTCGCCAAAAAGCTGATCGCCGGCTCCGGCAGCAAGGACCGGGAGCTCAACCTGATGCGCCAGTTCATCACCGGCACCGAAACCCGGCCCCTGGAAACCATCGCCAAGATGCATCCCGCCATGGTGGCCGAACTGCTGGAACGCGAACACCCCCAGACCCTGGCCCTGGTGCTCTCGACCCAGGCCACCGAGCACGCCGGCGCGATCATCGCCAGCCTGCCCGACGACCAGCGGGCCGATGTCATCCACCGCATCGCCACCCTGGACAAGGTCTCGCCGGCGGTGATCGACCGGATCGAGGAGGCCTTAAGCAAGGAGATCGGCATCGTGGTCGGCGCCCATGATCAGCGCAAGGTCGGCGGCCTGCAGAAGGTGGTCGAGATCCTCGACAGCATGAGCGACAACCTCGACGCCGATATTCTGGACGACCTCGAACAGGTCGATCCGGGCATGGTCGAGGAGATCCGCAAGATGATGTTCACCTTCGAGGATCTCTGCGACCTGGATGGCCGCTCGATCCAGATGATCCTGCGCGAGATCAACAACGACTCCCTGACCCTGGCCCTGAAGACCGCCTCCGACGAGATCAAGGCCAAGCTCTTTGCCAACATGTCGTCCCGCGCCGCGGAGATGATCAAGGACGACCTCGATGCCATGGGCCCGGTGCGGCTGTCCGAGGTCGAGGCCATGCAGCAGACCATTGTCAGGATCGCCATGAAACTCGAGGCAGAGGGCAAGCTGGTGCTGAGCGACAAGGGTGGCGGCGATGAGTTCGTCTAAGGTTTTCCGCCAGGATCCCCTGTTCGTCCCCACCCCCCTGGTCCGCCGCGCCATTCCGCCTGCCGGAGCGGAAGCGCCGGCCCCGGCCGAAACCCTCGTCCCCGGCGAGCCGATTGGCCAGGATACCCCGGCATTCGACCATCCGCCGGAGCCTGTCTTCGAATCGACGCCGACACCCGCGCCCGCGCCGAAACCCGCACCGGAACCCGCGCCCGCCATCGATCTGGCGGCAATCCGGCAGGAGGCCTACAACCGCGGCATGGCCGACCTGTCCGCCCAGTTCGAACAGGAACTGCGGCTGGCGGTCGCGGCCTTCACCACCGGCTGTCAAAAGATTGACGACCAGCGCAAGACCATGTTTCAGCGCAACCGGGGCCAACTGGTCAACCTGCTCATCCAGCTCTGCGAAAAGATCCTGCGCCGCGAGCTGACCGCGCCGCGCAACATCATCGCCGCCACCCTGGAAGCGGCCCTGGATCAGGCCATCGAGAGCGAGGAATACCATGTGACCCTGCATCCCGACGACCTTGCCGTGGCCGAGGCCAGGGTGCCCGACCTGGTTGCCGCCACCCGCGGCCTCGAGCGCCTGGTCTTCAAGACCGACCCCGGCATGACCAGGGGCGGCTGCCTGCTGGAGTCGGCGACCTGTACCGTGGATGCCACCATCGAACAGCAACTGGACAGCACCAGGGAATTCCTCGCCGAGCAGCCTTTTTTGATTGCACCCCCGGACAATGAACCGGCGATGACCTCCGATCCGGTGGTTGAATAGAAATACAAAAAAATCGTCCGAAGAACAGGTACGGCCCGCTGCCGCAGTCAGCAGCCTTGCTCCCCATTTTTCCGGCCCCGACGCCTGCAACCGATGACCTTTCTTGTTGACCAGCTCAGCGCCTTTTCTCCCATCACGACCTACGGCAAGGTGCATCGCATCGTCGGCCTGGTGGTCGAGGGTTCGTGTCCGCGTTCCTCCATCGGCTCCCTGTGCGAGATTGCGCCGCTCGAAGAGGGCGCGGCCACTGTTCCGGCCGAGATCGTCGGCTACAGCAACAACCGGGCCCTGCTGATGCCCCTGGGCGAGCTGCGCGGTCTGGGACCGGGCAGCCGCATCCGGGTCAGGAAGGGCCAGGCGACCATCGGGGTCGGCGACGCCCTCTTGGGTCGGGTGCTCGACGGCATGGGCGCGCCCCTCGACCAGGGCCCGCCCATCTATCTGCCGCAGGAAAAACCGCTCTACTCCCTGCCCCCCGATCCGATGCGGCGCGACGCCATCACCAAGCCGCTCGACCTCGGCATCCGGGCGATCAACGGCCTGCTCACCTGCGGCATCGGTCAGCGCATGGGGATCATGGCCGGCTCCGGGGTGGGCAAAAGCGTGCTGCTGGGGATGATGGCCAAATTCGCCAAGGCCGATGTCAATGTCATTGCCCTGATCGGCGAGCGCGGCCGCGAGGTGAAGGAGTTCATCGACCGCGATCTGGGGCCGGAGGGACTGGCCCATTCGGTGATTGTGGCCGTCACCTCGGATCAGTCGCCGCTGCTCCGCATGCGCGGCGCCTTTGTCGCCACCGCCATCGCCGAATATTTCTGCCAGCAGGGCAAGGACGTGCTCCTGATGATGGACTCGATCACCCGCTTTGCCATGGCCATGCGCGAGATCGGCCTGTCCATCGGCGAGCCGCCGACCACCAAGGGCTATACCCCGAGCGTGTTCGCCACCCTGCCCAAGCTGCTGGAGCGGGCCGGCAACTTTCAGGATCAGGGCTCGATCACCGGGCTGTACACCGTGCTGGTCGACGGCGACGACCTGACCGAGCCGGTCGCCGATTCGGTCCGCTCGATCCTGGACGGCCACATTGTCCTGTCCCGCGCCATTGCCGCCAAAAACCACTACCCGGCCATCGACGTGATGCTCTCCACCAGCCGGGTGATGCGCGACATCACCAGTCAGCGGCACCGCAAGCTGGCGGGCAAGCTCCGCAGCGTCCTTGCCGTGTACCAGGAATCGGAGGATCTGATCAACATCGGCGCCTATGCCGCCGGCAGCAACAAAAAGATCGACTACGCCGTCTCACGCATCGATGCCATCAACAGCTTTCTGATTCAGAGCTACGACGAATCCTCCACCTTTGAGGAATCCGTCGCCGCCCTGGGGGATCTGGTCAGCGACCGTCAGGCCGCCGACCGCAGGCGGGCGGGACGGCCGGGCTTCGACCGCAGAAAAGGCGATCGGCTCGAGGCTGAGGACAGCGACGAGTGAAGCCGTTCACCATGCATGCGGTGCTCAAGTACCGCCGCCAACTTGAAGATTCGGCGCGGCAGACCCTGGCCCAGGCCATGGAAATCGAGGCGCGGCTTCAGAAAATGCTGCAACAGACCGAAAAGGAACTGACCGGCCTGTACGCCGACCTGCAACAGGACCAGGAGCAGGGAACCACGGTCGACCGGCTGCGGCTGTTCGATACCCGGATCGATCTGGTGCGGAACGAACTCGAGGCGCAGCGGACCAAATTGATCGAACAGCAGCAGCAGGTGGCCCAACGGCGGCAGATGCTGGTGAAAAGAAGCAAAGACCGAAAAATCATCGAAAAGGTGCGGGATCAGCAAAATGCCGCCTATGCCAGGTTCCTGGAGAAAAAAGAGATGACCATGCTCGATGAGATCGCCGTGCTGTCCCACGAACGCAAACCCCTTTAGCGCCTGCCCGCTCAGGCGTCGCCCGCAACAGAGTCCGGAGCCTCCCATGAACGCATACCCATCGAAAAAAACCACATCCGTGCTGCTGGTCGGTCTGATGCTCTTTTCCGCCGTCTGGCCGGCGTTTGCCGAAGATGGCGACCAGAAAACCCAGGCAGCCCAGACCTCCCAGGATCAGCCCTACGGCTCGGTGGAGGAACGCCGGATCATGGAGCGGCTCCAGGTCGGCGGCTCGCCTCTGGCCCGTGAACGCGAAGAGCTGGAGAGCAAGCAAAATGAACTAAAGAGATTGGCGGCCGAGGTCGATAAGAAAATCGAACAGCTCGACCAACTCCGGGTTCGGGTTGAAAAACTCCTCGAACAGAAGAGCGCCGAGGAGCAGAAACGGATTGGCGAACTCGCCAAGACGTACGAAAAGATGAGCGCCGACAAGGCCGCCACGGTTTTGAGCACTGTGGATCAAGCCTTGGCGGTTGCCATTCTGGGCAAAATGAAAACCAAGGCCACGGCCCGGATACTCAACAACATGGATCGGGAAAAGGCGGCCAAACTGACCACCACCTTTTCCCTCACAGACACCCGATAACGCCTATGCCAGCACTTGCAATCGCACCTGCCGACCTCCTGTCTTCCGCTCCCCAGTCAACGGCATCGAACAGCGCCAACCACGAAGGGCTGTTCGCCTCCCATCTGAAAAACGCGACCGACCACCAGAACGGCGCTGCTTCGTCCTCAGCCAATGCCGCCCAGAAA